>Ga0207884_1000190_pt1 | contig 55041 bp, 48 predicted proteins | sample MalvirmetaMSP144_FD_184236 | JGI IMG/M metagenome (GOLD analysis project Ga0207884, IMG submission 184236) | Marine viral communities from the Deep Pacific Ocean - MSP-144 (SPAdes) | ecosystem: Environmental > Aquatic > Marine > Oceanic | place: Pacific Ocean | collected 2011-07-08 | reverse complement strand
TATGATATCTATTTACATATTTCTGACACTTGTTATTTTAGTCTTATTCATGTACCTCTTATTTGAAAAGGCGAGTGTTCATTTACGGCTATTAAAGGAGATTTACCCTAATGAGTTAAGAGACATAAACTCTATTCATCGGTTAATGATGGGCTTTGCAGGCTTTTCTATTATTGGAATCAAAAATACGCTTTGGATATTTTGTCCAATATATTTCTCTAGGAAAAAAACAGATCCTCTTGAAGGTAGAAAATTGAATTTTCACAATAGGCTGATTAACCTAAATCGATACATTCTCATTACTTTTCTTTTTTCCATTTTTTGGATCTGCATAGTTCCGCTGTTCATGGGATTGTGGGGCTGATTTTTTTGAAAAACAATATGAATTCTGAACTAAGTAATCTTACTAGGTGGAGGGAGTTATTATCCCTAATCATAATGCAGAAGGCCAGCACTTAAAACGAAACGCTTTACAGATAAAAGTCTACTTTCGGTAGTAAATTGAAAGTTAACAGGTCTTGTGGTTTGTGGGTGATAACACCCACAAAGGCTAAAAAATAGCACCTCTAACAGATTCTGGAGTTGGGAATGAAGTTGTTCCGTTTCCATATGCATCATTCATTTTACGAACATTCAAGACGGATGAACACATGTAAGTATATAGAATTAGTTGGCATAATATGTCTTTGTCAAACTCTCTTAAAAAACAGTAATTATCTCGATATGTAATTAAATTATAAGAGAGATTATCAATTATACCAAATGGTTGAGATGATTCAAGTAATGTGAATTGCATGTAACTGTGGCAGATTACTTCAAAGTTAAAGCCATTAATCTTTGTCGTTATTCGAGTTGCTTTGTGGTTGTATTCAATAACAATCTCCTCGTTTTCAAACGTTGTGATTAAACGATAAATTCTTTTTCTAAAGTTGGTGTTCTCAAACTTAAAATACTGAATAGGGGCGTTATCTCTTTGAACAGCAAGGTTGTTAGAAAAGCATTTTGTCTTTATTTTGAAGACTCTTGTGTCAGAGTCACCGAAAGGTATTTCAACTCTTTTGGTGAAAAAATTGTATCTGATTTCTCCTTCTAATCTACTCATGCGAGCTTTTGAATTTTATTGAAATTAACCTTCCCCCTTAAAAAGATTTACCGTTACTGTTGCCAAGTCGGAGTTCGGGAATTTCCTGAATTTAGTTGGGTCTTGATGTAAGCCAGCTTCCGCTAAGATTTTAACAAATACATCAACCTCAACGATGTATTGGTCAGAAAAACCATGTGTGGCATCATAGGCTGTGGCAGAAGTCCTGCCTAAGTTTTTAGCCACCAAGTCAGGTGCAACGGTGTGTAGCTCGATCAATAGTAAACCAAACCTTTCTACATAAGGTGTCCATTTGGTAAAGTGCTCTAAAAGTGAGTCTTCCACCAAATTATTGTTGATGCGTTTTCCTTCAAAAGCAAAAGCTCCTGTCGAGTTGCTGACCCTATTTTTGTTAATGTGGGTTGGCATTTCCCAAATTCTGTTGTGGTCTAAGAATGTTCTCACATTCAAAAGTTCGCCAAGATCAACCCCGTAATTTTCTTTTAGGTCTTTGGCCAGTAATGCCGGTTGACCAATATCTCCCCAAATTACTTTTGCCCAAATATCCGCTTGAATTAGATTGGCCTTCGTAATTTTTAATGCCGCTTCATTATAATCTACCCCAACCAGAATGAGTGGGTGTTCATCGAGCATTTTACCCCTTAGGGTTTGTTGCTCAATTACATCAAATAAGTGCTGAAGGAAGGCGCCATTTCCACAGCCCATATCTAGAATACCTTTCGGCTGCTGCTCAATAGGTTTGTTGAATAGCTCAACAATAATTTCGTCAACCACTTTGAAATAACCCGAATGCGCACCACCACTGCCCCAAACATTCATGGCGCGGTCTACATGTTTTTCAGGCTCACCTGGTTTGGTTTCCTTGAGCACTTTTGGGTTCCCGAAAATTAAGTCTTCTAATTTTCTGAAAGTAGGAATGTAGGATACCGTAACACCATAGGCGCTTGCCCTTTTGGCATAGAAGAGGCCCGTTTCGGTAAATTCGTAATTGCCATTGATTTCTGTAAACCAGCCTAAATGGGTAAAAATATCGAGGAGTTTTTTAAAGTTTTTAGTGTCTTTATGGAATTCTTCAGGCCTAAACTTTGCCTCCATAAAGTATTTATGGAACATGCCATTCATGCTCATGTGAACAATACTTGGCCCGATCAAAATACCTTCAATATGAACCAGAATCTGTTCTTGAACATCTTTTTCTGTTGCGTTCTCAGAAAAACTGATGTCGTAATTTTTCTTAAAATTCTCAAAAATCTTCTCCAGCAATCGGAACGGTTCCACCTCAAATTTTCTAGGATGAAAGTTCTCTGAAAACTTTAAAAGTTCAACCACTTCTTTGTAGAGATCGATATAAGGAAATGCTAAACCCCCTTTGTCGGTAATGGCGTAACTGATCTCATCTTTGGCGTTGTCCACCGTTTGGGTTAACCAACCTTGCGAAGCCAAAAGCCGAAGCCCAACATTCAAATAACCTTCGTTTGCCTTAAACGCTTGGGTGAGTTTTTCCAGTGTAGCTTCTTTATGCTCTAATAGGTACTGAAGTACTCCTTTCTCTTTTAACACATAGGCGGCTGGGGCTGTGCCGATACCATCTAAATGTTGAAATAATCTGCTGCGTAATTGATTTTGAGATTCTTTGGAGAGCATGTTTAAAGCGTTTTTGTTGCGTTAGCTAAGATACCTTTTGATCTGTATTTAGCGTGTTTTGATAAGATTTTATTTCCATTGTTTAGACCTGACAGGTTTCTAAAACCTGTCAGGTCTGTTGAAACCTTTCCAAAAGTTTAGAACTTTTGGAAAGGCAGGTTCAGTAGATATCTACCTTACTTATTAATCATATGTTGTGCAGCGCCATATACATATTCCCAGAAAGCATCTTTTTCGGGTTCGGGGAAGGTGGCTTTTTCTAGGGCCGCATGCATGTGCTTGAGCCAGTGCGTTGCTTCTTCGGTGCCTATCTTCCACTGAAAATGCCTGCGTCTGAGCATCGGGTGCCCACGTTCATCGGTATAGGTTTGTCTGCCGCCCAGTGCTTGAATAAAGAACAATTTCAAACGGTTTTTGGCAGGAAGTAAATCTTCAGGATACATCTTTCTGATGAGTTCATCCTGCTCTAACTCAGCATAGAAATCATCCACCAGTTTAAGAATGTTTTCTTCGCCAATGCGTTCGTAAAGCGTTTGACCTTTTTCTGACATTATACTTTTTCAAAAGCTTGTGCGAAATCTTTTAAAAGGTCGTCTGGGTTTTCTATCCCTGTCGAAATTCTAACCATACTTGGCGTAATGCCCACAGCCTCGCGGTCGGCTAAAGTCATATTGGAGCTGCTCATGGTGAAAGGGTGCGAGGTTAGCGTTTCTGTGCTGCCCAAACTCACGGCCAGCTTGGCCAATTTCACGGCATTTAAAAAACGGAAAGCTTCGGCTTCGCCACCTACTACATCGAAGGCCAACATCGCACCACCAGAAGTCATTTGTCTTTTGGCCAGTTCATATTGTTTGTGTCCTTCAGTAATATGCCCTACATAATATACCTTGGCTACTTTTGGGTGATCACGTAAGAAGTCGGCTAACTTTGCTGCGTTCGAAGCTTGTTTTTCCATTCTCAAAGAAATGGTTTCTAAACTTCGGCTGATCAGCCAAGAGGTCCACGGAGAAGCCATACAGCCCAAGCCGCTGCGCACTTTCTTTATTCTTGAAACCAAGGCACTGCTTCCAGAAATGGCACCAGCAATCAAGTCGCTATGACCACCAATATATTTTGTAGCCGAATACATGATTAGATCGGCTCCATGATTGATTGGTTTTTGCCAAAGCGGCCCCATATAAGTGTTATCGACCGCTACAATGGTTTTCTTGTCTTGATTTGAAAAACGAGCCGCAATGCGCACCGTCATTTCAATGTCAATTAAGGTATTGGTGGGGTTGGCTGGTGTTTCTACATAAATGCATGCCAGTCTGTTTTTTCTTGGGTGTGCCTCGATTAAGCTCATGATTTCTTCTTCCGTCATATCCGGGTCAAAAGCCAGCGACTGGACATCGAATTTTGGAAGGAAGTTTTTGATGAAAGCATCGGTGCCTCCATAAATAGGGAAGGACATCAACACCAAGTCACCAGCTTTGCAAATTTCCAAAAGCGAAGTAGTAATAGCGGCCATTCCGCTTTCAAAAAATGCCGATTCTTCTGCTTCATCCAATAAAGAAAGTCGCTTCTCAGCGGTGACTAAATTGGGGTGATTCAGTCGGGTGTAGATCAAACTTTTGCTCGATTCGTCTGCACCGGCTCCGCCATATACTTTTTCGAAATAGGCTTTTCCCTCTTCGGCAGTAGCAAATTCGAAAGTTGAGGTTTGAAATATTGGGTTTTTGATTGAATTTCTAACCAATGAAGGCTCATGCCCGAAGCTCATCATTAAACTTTCGGGACTAAATTCAGAATGATTATCGCTCATACTTTTTTCGATCTAACTTTTAGGGAGGTTCCTTCTTGGCTAATTACCGTTATTTTTTCGCCCTTTTCAACATATTCTCCACGAGTGTAGGCATCATATATTTCGCCATCGATTTCTACCCTGCCGCTGGGTCTTAAAGTGGAGAAAACAACCCCTTCTTTTCCGATTAAGTCGGTGGTGTAGAAAGACGAAGTGTAGCCGTCTGATTTGCGCTGTTCACCCATCAATGCCACTTTGCTAAACATTTTGGATTCTGTAAACCTGTAGCCTAGGCTAAATATAAGCACCATGGCACCTAGCATACCAGCAAAAACCACCACCGCTGCTGTGCTCAGTTCACCAGAAGGCACATAGTCAAAGTTGAAGAAGTCGTTATCGATCATCACGAAAATGAGCGCCATGACTACACAGGAGATGCCAACGATACCCGCCACACCAAAACCGGGAATCACAAAGACTTCCAATGCTATGAGGACAATTCCTATAAATAGCACAGCAATTTCCCAATTGGCCGCAAGTCCATTGAGGTAGTAAGGGGTAAGGTAGAAAACTAAAGCGATGCCCGCTGCAGCCAAAGGAAAGCCCACACCCGGTGTTTGAAGCTCAAAATACAGTCCGCCTACAATCACTAAAATCAAGATGCCACTCACAAAAGGGTTTAGAAAAAAGGCAATGATCTTTTCCGAAGCAGCCAATTCGTAATTGATAAGCTCATAATTATCAATGTTGTTTTTGGTAAGTATGTCTTCAATGCTGGTGACCTGCATTTCGCAAAAACCATTTTTAATGGCTTCGGAAGTAGTAAACGTAATCGTTTTTCCTGCTTCGGTAACACCTTCAATTTCAATACGATCATCTACCATTCCTTCTGCAATGGTTGGGTTTCGGTTGTTTTGTTCTGCTGTAGAGCGCATAATCGATCGCATGTAGGACTGATATTTGTCTGGCGCTTGGCTTCCATCTTCTCCATTGACCACCGTAGCTGCTCCAATGTTAGCGCCCGGCACCATGTAAATACTGTCGCAGGCAATTGAAATCAGCGCACCAGCAGAGGCTGCATCATTATTGATAAATACCCAAACTGGCTTTTCGTACTCTAAAATTCGGGTGCGAATATCGTTAGCATCGTTTACCGCACCACCATAAGTGTCCATATCGATAATCACGATATCGGCATTTTCTTCAGTGGCTTGGTCGAGTGCCAAATCCACATAACGGTTCATCCGCGGATCAATATCATTACGAATTTCCATCACAAAAATTCTTTTTTTGGCGGGATCTTGGAAAGGATTCCATTCCGCAAAAAGCCCTGCACAAAACAAAATGGCGAGCAAAACCAACCCTATTCTTCTTACAAATTTCAACATCGCTTTGATAGGCTATTTTTTCTAAAGATAGATAAACATAGAGTTAAGAGAAAAGAAAAAAATATAGCAAAATGATATGTTTTGTACGCATTAAATAAATATTGAAATGTATATTTAAGCATCAGTTGATGTTTCTAATTATGTTGAGGTATTAATAAGTACTAATGAAAGGTTATTTTTTAAGCATTTATTTTATTTTTTTGTTTCTTTCTTCATTCAATTTATTTTCTCAGGCACCTGCTAATGATGACAAAGTAAATGCGATCGAGCTTACTTTGGATGCGCAGGGCACTCTTCAGACGGCCACGAACGCGTACAGCGTATCGGAAGCCACCCCCGATGTTGATCATCCCGAGGGTTGGGCATACGCTCCGTACCAGAATGTATGGTTCAAGTTCAAGCCTAAGGCAGAAATAACCAACCTACTTGTTCGAGGGAATTTAACATATAAAAGGGGTGCGGTCTATGACGATACTGACAGTTTGATTTACAGTAAGGGTATAGGTTATACTGGCAACCTGAACATGATCATGCACGAGCTTGACACGAGCCGGTATTACTGGCTGACGATAGATGGCTCCAGTTCCACCTTTGGAGTTAAGTTCAGTCCAGAGATCGGCTATGACTACAAGGAATATGCGGAAGAGCTGACCTTGGACACACAGGGCAATTTTGAGACGGCCACGAACGCGTACAGTGTGCTTGAGGCGACCCCAGACGTTGATCACCCGGCAGGGTGGAACTACGCCCCTTCCTACAACGTATGGTTCAAGTTCAAGCCTAAAGCTGCGATCACGAACCTGCTGGTACGAGGAGGCATGTTTTATAAGCGGGGTGCTATTTATGATGATTCGGACAGTTTGATTTACAGCAAGGGCATAGGCCAGTACGGTAACCTGAACATGATCATGCACGAGCTTGACACGAGCCGGTATTATTGGCTGACGATAGACGGCTCAGCTGGTGGTTTCGCCTTTGGTGTTAAGTTCAGTCCGGAGATCGGCTATGACTATAAGGAATATGCAGAAGAGCTGACGTTGGACACACAAGGCAATTTTGAGACGGCCACAAACGCGTACAGTGTGCTTGAGGCGACCCCGGACGTTGATCACCCGGCAGGCTGGGCTTATGCCCCTTCCTACAACGTATGGTTCAAGTTCAAGCCTAAGGCCGCGATCACGAACCTGCTGGTACGGGGAGGTATGTCTTATAAGCGGGGTGCTATTTATGATGATTCAGACAGCCTGATTTATAGTAAGGGCATAGGCCAGTATGGCAACCTTAACATGATCATGCAGGAACTTGACACGAGCCGGTACTATTGGCTGACGATAGACGGCTCAGCTGGTGGTTTCGCCTTTGGTGTTAAGTTCAGTCCGGAGATCGGCTATGACTATAAGGAATATGCAGAAGAGCTGACGTTGGACACACAAGGCAATTTTGAGACGGCCACAAACGCGTACAGTGTGCTTGAGGCGACCCCGGACGTTGATCACCCGGCAGGCTGGGCTTATGCCCCTTCCTACAACGTATGGTTCAAGTTCAAGCCTAAGGCCGCGATCACGAACCTGCTGGTACGGGGAGGTATGTCTTATAAGCGGGGTGCTATTTATGATGATTCAGACAGCCTGATTTACAGTAAGGGCATAGGCCAGTACGGTGACTTGAGCATGGAGATGAATTCATTAGATCCTTCTCGCTATTATTGGTTGACGATAGATGGTTCAGCTGGTGGTTTCGCCTTTGGGCTTAAATTTATTTCTACATTTGGGTGTTCTACAGAACTCTGGGCCATTTCCTCAGGTGCATGGGAAGACCCAAATACATGGTCTCACATAGAAGGAGGTCAGCCTGTTTCAGCAGTACCATGCGAGAATACTGTAGTTTACATAAAGGGCTTTGATGTTTCTTTTAATTCAACTGAAACGGTAGTGGCTAAAAGATTGGAGCTTATTGGCACAGGTAGTTCAGTGGTCACCAGACTGAATGTTCAGACAGGTGAGCTTAATGTAATTGAAAAAATAGTAACCAGTGGAGCGGGAGCTAAATTACAGAATTCCGCCAATTCAACAATAAAAGTTACAGGTGTTGGAGGCGGTTAGGGGGCTATAGAATGACTGGCCAAATCAAATTTCAACATCGCTTTGATAGGCCTTTGAATAGGCTATTTTTGTGTCAAAATACAAAGAAACGCATTGCCAAAGCAACTTCACTTACAGTTTTCGGAAGTATTCCCTACAGATATTTGGGAAACCGCCCTTTCTAGCGATCGGTTGCTGATTAGTAACCGAAATGGAGATGCTATGGAAGCTACTTTTTCACTCTTCAACCTAAATAACCACCAGTTTGAATGGAAGACTTTGGGTTTTGATGAAAATTGGTGGGTAACTGTTTATGCTTTTGTGGGGGAAATTATTGTTTTTCAGATTTTTAATGATTCCCAAAACATAGACGAACGCTCTGTTTTTGGCTTTGATATCAATACTCAAGAGGCAGTGTGGTCGGTAGATAACATTAATTTGCGTGGCTTGATCGGTTTTGTGCTTTCTTTAAAAACGAATGATGAAGAAGCCGAAGTTTTTACGATTGATATTCGTACAGGGAATGAAATTTTAGAAACGAAGGAAGATTTTTCGGTCAAATCTATGTCGGGAAACCTAATTCTTCCGTTCCATTACACGGGCGACAGTGATCACTTTGCTACGGTGGTTCGTTTTTTAAAGGAATTTGCAGAGGTTGATTTGGTTGGCACCTGCGATTATTTAGAGTACGAGGGCCTGATTTTTATTTCGGCACACGAAAAGCTGGAACAGAATTTGACAAATAGACTTTATGTTTTTAATACAAATGGCGAACTTGTTTTGACAGAAGTTTTAGCACAACACAGTAAAGGACTGGCCTCAGATACTTTTTATATCGTTAATGAACAGCTTATATTTGTCAAAGAAAAGCGTGAGGTCAAATGCTATTTAATCAAGGATTTATGAGAAAGTTTTTGTTGAGTTTGATGGTGTTAGTATTGGCGGCAACGTCAAGCTTTAGTCAGGCAGACTCGCTAGGAATAAAAAAAGAAGGTGATAAATATTTTGTAATCCATAAAGTGGCCTCAGGTCAAACACTTTATTCTTTGGCACGAAGATATGGAACTTCAGTAACCGAGATAAAGGCAAAGAATGCGGAATTGGTGAATGATCTAAAAGTAGGTCAAACCATTAATATTCCTTACGGAAAGCCAATGGGGCAACCTGAAATACCTGCCAAGCCATCTGCTCAAGCCAATAAAAATCATACTGTAGCTGCTGGAGAAACACTTTTTGCGATTTCGCAGAAATACGGTGTAGATGTAAACGAAATTAAAAAGTTGAATGGCCTAAGTTCAAATGCTTTGGCTGTTGGGCAAACACTTAAAATTGCTGTAGCAACCAAAGCTGCGGAAGTAACAACACAAGTAGCTACATCCACCGAAAAGCCTATAGAAAAACCAGTTGAGAAGCCGAAAACGATTGATTCAACCCAAGAAACAACTGGTCAGGTAACTTCAAGTATTGAAGAAATAGCCAAAGAAACTTACAATGGAAGTCCCTTCAATGAGATAGTTGAAGAGGGGCAAGCTGAGTTAATTATAGAAGATGAATCATCTACTAAGTTTTTGGCGCTGCATAAAACTGCTAAGGTGGGTACTGTGATTAAAGTGAAAAACAGAATGAATAACCTTACTGTTTATGTACGTGTGGTGGGTGAAATTCCGAATACGGCTGACAATGAAAATATTCTGATCAAACTCAATAAGAGAGCTTATGATCAGTTGAAAGCGCTGGATAACCGTTTTCTTGTCGAACTCAGCTATTTTCAATAATTGACCATGAAGTTTAGTGCCAAAACGGTATTTATCTTTTTGGCTTTTCTTATTCTGAAAAGTCCGGTACTGGCTTTTCAAATTCCATCTAACGACACGCGCCAAAGCGCTTTTCAGCTTCCTTTAGGCCCTAACGGGAATTTCTTTTCTAAAGAAGGGCAGTTTACAACCCATGCAGCCTCTGGTGATGGAACCTATTATAGTAAATGGGGTAGCAGGGCTGGTAGAAGTGTTTGGTTTAAGTTTAAAGCACCAGCTTCAGATAAGATTATTATTACTGTTGAAGGACAGGAATCTTATATTCAATTGGCACTAGTTAACTCAAAGGATGAAGAATTGGCCAGCTCGGCTTTTGGCTACCAAGTAACTTCTGAACAGCTTATGTATTCTGGACTCAGAGAGGGCGAAGAGTATTTTATTGTTGTTGATAATCCCCTTGAAGGGAAGCCTCTGGATAAATTCACTCTAAAATTTCAGAACTATCTGTTGACCAAATGCACTCAGCCTTTTGTAGTAGCATTAGATCAAAATGGTAATGGAAAAGTTACGACAGATGATTTAATGAATGAAGAGTGTTATTGGCCTTGTGCTGGCCCGGGTTGTTCTAAAGAGCTGACTAAATCTACATTTGATTGTGATGATTTAGGAGAAAATTATGTAACCATAAAGGGAATTGGAGCCAATGGAATAACTTATTACGGAACTACACTAGTGAAAGTAGTGGATAATATTCCCCCTAACATTGCCGCAAGAAACTTTAGGGCAAATATTACCAATGGAAAGTACATTGAAGTTGATCCGAAAAATGTAATTCTTTGGCGTTGTGGAAAAATTGGGTCTATCCCGAGTCCAGATCCAGCTCCTGGAGCTGGGGCATCTTTATTTTTTCAAGACCCTCCATGTGCTAAGGATAATTGCGGAATAGTATCTTTTGAATTGAGCAAAAGGATATTTACCTGTGATGACCTAGGCGAAAACGAGGTGATTGCCAGAGTGGTGGATAAAGGCGGAAATGAAGCAACAACAAAAGTGATTATTACAGTAGTTGACCTTACAGCTCCCGTAGCAAAAGGCAAAAACCTCACTGTTAATTTAGGAACAGATGGATTGGCAAAAGTGGATGCAAACCTGTTGGAGAATGGTTCTTTTGCCGGTTGCGCTGGTTTTGAGAGTTCGCTGAGCAAATCGGTTTTTGATTACAATGATATTGGTGAAAATGAGGTCAATTACATTGTTAGAGATGATAGAGATAACATGGCCACAACAAAAGTTACCATTACTGTAATGGATACAATAAGTCCTGTAGTAGTAAGTCAGCCGGGTAAAATGTATTTAAATAAAAATGGTCGTTTAGAGGTGGGTGATGCAAGAGCATTAGTAAAGCTTTGCAACGATGCACTAATAATGAAGAGGAGTCAATTTGGGGGCTTTGAACCAGATGGGAGCAACGAAAACGTATTTTTTGAAACGTTTTTCAAACAAGAAGGCTGCACGAAAGACAATGCCCAAATTGGAGAAATATGGATTGAACCGAGAGAGTTTACCTCAGCCAATTTAGGCGAAAATGAAGTGAGTGTTTTCGTATCCGATATGGCAGGAAATTCAACTTCTGCAAAAGCAAAGTTGACGGTTCTTCCTTTTAGTTCTACTTGTAAAAAAGAACTTTGGGCTATTAAATCAGGAGACTGGTCCGACCCGAATATTTGGTCCGATAAGGAAGGTGGCGAAGCGATTGGGGTTGTGCCCTGCGAAACTTCTACAGTTAACATTAGAGGTCAAAAAGTAGATTTTATTTCTGAAGAAGAAGCTACCGTGAAAACGATCAACCTTTTGGAAGGAGACGACCCAACGGAATTATACATTCAAGTAGGGAGTTTGAAGGTGAAAGAAGGCATGAACCAAAAAGGAAACGTGACCTTCAAAGAAAGCCAAATAGGGAAGTTGGAAGTGATAAAGAAGTAGATTTAGACCACCAGACCCAATACTCACTTGATTTCCGATAAACTCAAAGATTTTCTAGACGCTAAAGTAGAGCAATTCAATCAGCCTAATTTTATTGAAAACGACCCGATTGTAATTCCTCACCAGTTTTCGAAAAAGGAAGATATAGAAATCACGGGGTTTTGGGCTTCGGTATTGGCTTGGGGGCAACGTGTTACCATTATCAATAAATGCAATGAGCTATTTGGTTTGATGGACAATGCTCCGCATGATTTTATTATGAATCATAAAGAGTCTGATTTAAAACGTTTACTGAACTTCAAACACCGCACTTTCAATACCACTGACACGCTTTACTTTATTGCTTTCTTTAAAAATTTCTACACACAACATGATTCGCTTGAACAAGCTTTTTTGACAGGAATAAATCCCAGAGATACCGATATGGCCAATAGCCTAATTCAGTTTCACGACTCCTTTTTTGCACTGCCCGATGCCCCTGAACGTACTAGAAAGCACATTGCAACCCCTGCCAGAAAATCGGCCTGTAAAAGGCTGAATATGTACCTGAGGTGGATGGTGCGACAAGACGATAAAGGTGTCGATTTTGGCATATGGAAGAATATTTCACCAAGCCAACTGGTATGCCCCTGTGATGTCCATGTGGATAGAATCGCTAGAAAATTAGGGCTAATCACTAGAAAACAAACCGATTGGCGAACCGCCATTGAACTTACCGAAAACCTTAAAACGCTTGACCCGCACGACCCCGTGAAATACGATTTCGCACTTTTTGGCTTGGGAGTGATTGAAGGTTTTGAAAAGGAAGTGATGTTGTTTTAAATCTGTATTGTATTTACATCTACTGTTTTTGAGCTTGTGTAAGTTCTTATTGCACTCCAATTTTTAGGATACCGCAATTAATATTTGCTATTTTTGCACCATGTCTGAAGAAGCTGTGAACAAAGAAAATCAGGGGACGCAAAGACAGAAATACAGCGAGAAAGAAGCCGCTCGTGTTTTTGATCAGGAATTCATGCCACATGTTAATTCCATGTACAATTTTGCGTATCGACTTACATTCGATGAAGATGATGCCAAAGATTTAGTGCAAGACACTTATTTAAAGGCATTTAGGTTTATCAATTCATTTGAGCAAGGAACTAATGCCAAAGCATGGTTGTTCCGCATTTTGAAAAACAGCTTTATTAACGAGTTTCGTAAAAAAAGCAAGCAGCCTGCTAAGGTTGATTATAATGAAGTTGAGTCGTATTACAATTCTGATGATATTGACGAGAGTATCACGACTGACCTAAGAGTTGAGACAGTTCAACACATGATTGGTGATGAAATTACGCTGGCAATGAACAGCATTCCAGTAGATTTCAGAACGGTGATTATTTTAAGTGATTTAGAGGGATTTACATATGAAGAGATGTCCAAAATATTGGACATTCCAATTGGTACCGTTCGTTCTAGATTACATAGAGCGAGGAACATGATGAAAGAAAAACTTTCTTCATATGCAAAAGAGATGGGGTATAACAAATAAAAATAAAAACCATGAGTGAGTTCTCAGACTGGTTCAAAAGTAGTTTCAAAGAATGTTATTGCGACAAGGGCAACCTGATTGATGAAAAGAGATTTTCAGAGATTATTCAGCTAGTGTTAGATAACGAAGCAGACGAAGAGTCGCGGGCTATCTTTGAACAGAAAATCAGAACCTGTGTAAAATCAAACGGTAACTACGAAAGGGAAAAATGCGTGCAAGAAACCATAAAGCAAAAGCTTTGTGAGCACAAACAAGAGATTCCCGAAGACTTAGCCAATACCATTAAAAAGAGCATAGGCCTATAATATGGGTAAAGGAAAAGCATTTATTTTTACTGCACCCTCAGGTTCAGGCAAGACTACCATTGTTAAGCACCTACTTTCAGTAAACCCGAACCTTGGGTTTTCAATATCCGCCAGCACACGCGATAAAAGAGGTCGTTCCGAAGAAAATGGAAAAGATTATTACTTTCTGAGCAAAGAAGAGTTTCGTCAGAACATAGAAGACGATGCCTTTGTGGAATGGGAAGAAGTATATACAGGCAACTATTATGGCACTTTAAAATCAGAAGTAGAACGCATTTGGGCCGAAGGCCGTCATGTGGTTTTTGATGTAGAGGTGAAAGGAGCCTTAAAACTTAAGCAATATTTTGGCGATGATGCCTTGGCTGTTTTTGTAAAGGTGCCTTCTATGGAAGAACTTAAAAAAAGGTTAACAGGTAGAGGTACAGAATCTGCAGAAAGTCTGTCGCAGCGTTTTTATAGAGCTGAATTTGAAATGACTTTCGAAAACAAATTTGATGTTACTTTGGTCAATGAAAACTTAGAAGAATCTTGTGCTAACGCTGAGGTTTTAGTTTCAGACTTTCTAAACAAATAGAATTTTGCGCATCGGTCTATTTTTTGGTTCATTCAACCCCATTCATATCGGTCATTTGGTAATAGCCGATGTTATGGCCGATCAAACTGATCTCGGTCAGGTGTGGTTTGTTGTAAGCCCGCAAAACCCTTTCAAAAGCTCAAAAACACTACTTCACGAATTCGACCGATTGAAGATGGTAGAGCTGGCTGTTTCTGAGAATTTTAAATTCAGGGCCTCCGATGTAGAATTCCACATGCCCAAACCTAGCTATACAGCCGACACCTTGGCTTATCTTTCTGATAAACACCCCGAACACGAGTTTGTGTTGATTATTGGTGAAGACAATTTGGTGCATTTTCACAAGTGGAAAAACTACGCAGCTATTTTAGATAATTACGGACTTTATGTTTACCCACGTCCGCAAGTTGACCGTTCTAAAATCAAAGTAGCTCACAAAAACATTAAGTATGTGGAATCGCCAATGTTAGATATTTCAGCCACATTTATTCGCGATGCCATTCGTAATGAACATTCAGTTCAATACCTTCTTCCAGAAAACGTAGCCGATTATATTCGTTTCAAGAAATTCTATCAATAGTTCTTATCCACTTGGCTGAATTTATTTTCAAGCTGAGGCGACTAATTGGCTTTTCTTCACGTCTATTAACAAAGTAGATAACGTGCCTAAGAAAAAGAGGTACTTTATTTGTAGGTCAACACAAAACTCAAACCATGTTAAAACAACAATTTTTTATAGCCTTCTTGCTGCTATTTTCATTTTCTTCATTGGCGCAGGGAATCAAGGGAACTATTAAAGACGATAATGGAGAAGCACTTCCCTTTGCCTCCATTTATGTGAAAGAAGTTGGTTCAGGTACCTCATCAAACCTTGACGGCTTCTATGAATACCGACTCCCCGCTGGAAATTATCAAGTTACTTATCAGTTTATGGGCTATGCTACCGTAATCAAGAATATAAAGGTCGGTTCTGGTTTCGAAACAGTGAATATTGTCATGAAACCGCAGGTTATCAATTTGGCTTCTGTTACGGTAGAAGCCAAAGCGGAAGATCCTTCGTATACGATTATGCGCAAGGCCATTGCCAAAGCGGAATATCACTTGTTGCAAAACGACAGTTATTCAGCAGAGGTGTATATGAAAGGAACAGGCCAAATTACCAAAGTGCCTTGGCTTTTGAGAAAAACTTTTGAGAAAGAAGGAATTGATACTTCGCAAGTGTACACGTCCGAATCGGTAAGTGAAATCTATTTTGAAAGGCCGAATACATTTAAGGAAAAGGTAATATCAGTAAGAACAACCGGTCAAGAAAGCGATAACGCCAACCCCAATGCCTACATCAACAGCAGTTTTTATTTACCAGATGTGGTAAATGCAGTTTCTCCTTTGAGTCCACGTGCCTTCTCCTACTACAAGTTTAAATATGAAGGCAGCTTTAGAGAACGAGGCTATGAAATCAACAAAATTAGAGTAACCCCACGCTCCAAAGGCGATGATTTGTTCGAAGGAGTAATTTACATCAGGGAAGATTTCTGGAATATTCATTCCTTAGATTTAACCACCAGCTTAATGGGCTTTCAAATTAGAATCGAGCAGATTTTTGCGCCCATAAAAGGCGAAATCTGGATGCCCGTTACACAGAAGTTTGAATTTTCGGGCTCCATTTTTGGCTTGGCCGGAAGTTATAATTACTTGGCTTCGGTCAGTGATTATACCGTAACCGAAAATGAAGATTTGGACCCTTCGGTAATTCTTATCGATGAGAAAATCGAGGCAGCTCCAGAAGAAATCAAAGCGATTAAATCGGGTAATGTAGAAGAGGGCGTAAATCAGGTATTTAAAGAAGATCAAGAAGTTTCGCGCAAGCAGTTTAAAAAACTGATGAAGGAATATGATAAGGAAGAGCGCAAAGAAGCGGGTGAGGTAGATGTAGTTTCTGATTACTATTTCAATATCGATTCCTTAGCCACCAAAAAGGATTCAGTTTATTGGGTAACCAGAAGACCCGTGCCCTTGACAAAAAAGGAAATTGTAGGTTATGAGCGCGAAGACAGCACTTACTACGCAGAAAAGGCCAAAGCTGAAGCAGATACTTTACGTTTGAAAAATGGAGAAAAATTTCAAGCTAAGGACATCTTATTCGGAAGTTATTACAAATTGGGCGACAGACTGAGGTTTGATTTTGCGGGTTTTGTACCAAGGCTTCGTTTCAATACAGTGGAAGGATTGAACCTTGACTTCACAGGTACATTTTCGTGGAGAGAGGATACCACAACCCGTTTAAGAATTTCGCCTTTTGTACGCTATGGTTTTTCTGGAGAACAGCTTTATGGTAAGGTGGAAAGCGTTTTTGGAATAGGTAAAAATGAACAACGTGGTACTTTCAGGGTGCAAGGTGGAAACTACATTGAGCAATTTAACCCTATTGCGATTGATGATTTTAGCAATTCACTCTATAGCCTTTTGGCCGAAAAGAACTTTGCCAAGTACTTCGAGAAAACTTACGCGAATGTCAGTTTTGCCAAGCGTTTCCGTTTCCGCTATACCGTAGGTGCTAAGCTAGAATGGGCCAGCAGAAGTGAGCTTTTCAATACCACCGATTACAGCATTTTTGATGTAGAAAACCGAGAGTATAAAACCAATCAGCCCGCCAATAACGAAACCTTTGTGGGCGGTTTTGTAGACAGTAAAGCCTTAATATCCAGTTTCGCATTTACTGTAAAACCTTGGTTGAAATTTAGAAAATACAATGGACGATTGATTCCTTTAGAGAACTCTTCACCAACGTTTAGGCTTTCCTACAAAAAAGCATTCAATGATGTTTTAGGAAGCAACACACAGTTCGATCAATTGGAATTTGGTTTGAAAACTACTTTTGATTTAGGCGTAAGGGCAAAGATTGACATTGAAGGAGAAACTGGTAAATTCTTCAATACTTCTAATGTGCTCTTCACTGATTTTAAGCATTTCCAAGGTAACAGGCTTCCTTTTAGTCCCATGAGTGTTACAGGAGGATACCGACTGCTCGACTATTACAAATACAGCACCTCTAATGAATACGCTTCTATTTTTACGCACATCAGATTTAGAAAATTCGTATTTACACAGTTGCCAATGCTCAGGTTAAGTGGGCTGAAAGAGAATTTGTTTGTGAACTATTTAGCCACACCAACTTCAGATAATTACACCGAATTGGGTTACACCATTGATAATATCTTTAGGGTATTGCGGGTTGAGTTTATTCAATCGTTTCAAGGTTGGAAAGCCAAAGACTTTGGTGTGCGCATAGGAGTAGCGGCTATTATTGGCAACAATAATGATTAGTAGACGATTTCACTGAAACCCTCCAAAAGTTTTTTTGTCATTAAATTAATCAGGGAATGGCTGATTTAGGTATATCAACTTTTGGAGGGTTTTTCTATTATAGAATTGGTTGAGAGCAAAAATGTAAAAGGCATTATCTATATAAAAAACCTTTTTCTAACCCACTAAACTTTGTAGTTTCGGCACCATAAGAAAAAATCATGAAAGGATTATTAATAGCATTATTGTTGGCTGTAGGAGCAGGATCGGCTTTTGGTCAGTATCAGGAAAATGTACATTATACGGTGGTATCTAAAACCGCTACCGCTGCCCCAACAGTAACCGAGTTTTTCTCAATGTATTGTGGTCACTGTTTTCAGTTTGAACCGATGATGCCCCAACTGAAAGCGGGTTTGAAAATGGGTACAAAATTCGAAAAATCGCATGTTGATTACATCCCGCACGATAACCCAACAATGCAAGCAGGAATTGTTCAGGCATTTGTAATTATGGAGAATATGGGTGCCAAGGGTGCAGAATTACTTCAATACTTTTTCGATCAGATTCATGTTAAAATGAGAGCGGTTGACGACATGAGCACCGTGAAAAAGATGTTTGAAGAAAAGGGCGTGAGTAAGGCTGAAGTAGATAAATACTTTGCAGATAAAACCTTAGAAGCCAGAGCCAAGAAAATGGCCAAAGAGTGGGAAGCCAAAGGTATTGGTAGCGTGCCAGCCCTAGTGGTAAATGGAAAATACTTAGTGAATATGGGTAGTGTAAAAAGCCTTCCAGAATTACTGGCCGTTGTGAACTACTTGGTAGACAAAAAATAGGTTAAGTAGAAAGGCGTGCTTAACTGATTAACATCGGGTCTCTTTTGTGAAAAGGAGGCCCGATTTTATTTACCGTCCATCCACAAAAATCAGTTTGCACATTTCCGTATCATATTTCATCTTTCGAAAAACCCTACAACCATGAAGAAACTCCTTTTTCTATTATTCATTTCAATCCTTTATTCCTGTCAGCCCAAGGCTACCGATGAAGTAAGCCAGTGGGAGGCACAGGCAGAAAATGTAACCATTATTCGTGATGATTTTGGCGTGCCGCACATTTACGGTAAAACCGATGCCGATGCGGTTTTTGGCTTGCTTTACGCCCAGTGCGAAGATGATTTTGCACGTGTAGAACGTAACTACGTTTGGGCCACAGGTCGTTTGGCCGAAATGGAAGGTGAAGACGCTTTGTACAGCGATCTGCGCGCCAGACTATACATGACAGTGGAAGAGGCTAAAGCGGCTTATGACGCTTCTCCAAAATGGCTTCAAGAGCTTTGCGATGCTTATGCTGACGGAATTAATTATTACTTACATACCCACCCAGAAGTGCAGCCTAAAGTGCTTACGCGTTTCGAACCGTGGTTTCCGATGTTCTTTAGCGAAGGCTCCATTGGTGGCGATATCGAAAGTATTTCTACCCGCAGAGTGAAATCGTTTTACGAAAATGACCAGTCTTTGGCACTTACCGAATTTGGCGATGGCCTTACACATCCCGATCCTTATGAAGAACCAAAAGGATCGAACGGTTTTGCGATTGCTGGCGAACATACCGCTTCGGGCGATGCCATGCTATTGATCAATCCGCATACTTCTTTTTACTTCCGTCCCGAAGTACATGTAGTGAGCGAAGAAGGCTTGAATGCTTATGGCGCAGTAACCTGGGGACAGTTTTTTGTGTACCAAGGTTTCAATGACAGAATAGGTTGGATGCACACTTCCACTGCCGTTGATTTTATTGATGAATTTGTAGAAGAGGTTTCTGAAGTAGACGGAAAACTAAAGTACAAATACGGTGAAGAAATGCGAGATGTACAGGTTTCGGAAGTTACCTTGAAATATAAAGAGGGTAACGAAATGAAAGAAAGAACCTTCCCGATGTATCGTACCCATCATGGGCCAGTTACCCATAAGCTAGACGACAAATGGGTAGTGACTAAAATCAATTGGGACCCTGTGAACGCACTTACACAGAGTTATACCCGCACCAAACTTAAAACCAATGATGAGTTCAGAAAAATGATGGACATCAGAACCAACTCATCTAACAATACGGTCTATGCAGATGCCGATGGAAACATTGCTTATTATCACGGCAACTTCATTCCAAAAAGAGACCCTCAATTTGATTATTCTAAACCGGTAGACGGAAGTAACCCGGCCACCGACTGGCAAGGGAAACATACTGTTGACGAGGTAATTACAATTTTCAATCCTGCTAACGGTTGGATTCAGAATTGTAATTCTACACCTTTTACTGCCGCACTAGAGTTCAGCCCTAAAAAGGAAGATTACCCAGTGTATATGGCACCAGACGAGGAGAATTTCAGAGGTGTGCACGCAGTAAAAGTGTTGAAAGAAGCGAAAGATTTAACCTTAGACGGCTTAATCGAATTGGCTTATGATCCTTATTTACCTGCCTTTGAAAAATTGATTCCGGGTTTGGTAGAGGCCTATGAAAAAAGCAGCAAAAAGAACACAGACCTTAAGCCTGCCATTGATGTGCTTCGTGCTTGGGACATGAAAACCTCGAAAGAATCAGTAGCCATGTCTATGGCGTATTACTATGGTTCGCTTTACAGCAGAATGGGCAAAAACCCAGAACGTTTAAGTGGAAATGAGCGTGTGGATTATTACGGAACAGGTTCTCCTTTTTCTGAAAGACTTGAGATTTTTGAAGCTTCTATAAAAGAGTTGGAAGATGATTTCGGAACGTGGAATACGCCTTGGGGCGAAATCAATAGGTTTCAGCGTTTGAATGGCGACATCGACTTGAAGTACGATGATAATAAAGAAAGCATTGCCATTGGTATGGCTTCTGCCCGATGGGGAGCTTTGGCCTCTTATGGCGCGAGTAAAAAGGTGGGTACGAATCGTATTTATGGTTCTTCAGGCAATAGCTTTGTGGCGGTAGTAGAGTTTGGCGACAAAGTAAAAGCCAAGAGCATATTGGCAGGTGGGCAAAGTGGCGATCCAGCCTCTCCGCATTTCTACGATCAAGCCCAGCGTTATGCCGATGCCGAATTTAAAGATGTAGCCTATTACAGAGAAGATGTAGAAACCCGCGCAGAAGAGACCTATAAGCCAGGCAAAAGAAAATAGATTTGAATTTTGATTGATTAGAATAAAAGGAGCTGAAGGAATTCAGCTCTTTTTTTGTTGGTGAAGAGCACGAACAGAGGCGGAGCTAACCAGTTAGAAACCGACATCAATCCTTCCTGATGCAATCGAGGGGGAGTTGGGCAAAAGTGCAGCTTTGGTGGGAAGCAAACTCAGATTCTTCGACAGCACCATTAGTCCATTGCGTTTAGGTTAATCGTAGTTGATCAATTTATTCAGAAATTTAACGTATTTGTTGATCCCATCAACAGAGTCTTCCACAGTGTAGAATCTTATGATGATATCAGAATTTGATCTTTTTATCCATCCAAAATTTGAATATTGGTTTACATTTAAATCGATGAGTTTATCTAATTGCTCCTTAGAATTTGCGTAGTGGATAAAACCTTTAGTGACCGCAGTTTTTTTATAGCCATTAAAGAGTCTAAACAGAACTCTTACCCAGTTCCGAGACCTCACCTTAAATGGCCTTTGTGATTTCATGCAGGGCTTGACAATCTTAATGGTAGTAACATAAGTATATTTATCGTTCATCAGATTTCCTGCATTTACATCAGTTAGTCTTTTCAAAGCTTCAAATGATGCTTCATAAGACTTCAAAGAAATGTTAGACTCTAATTGAATCCCATAAGCGCTTAACTTTCCTGTTACGTTGCCACCATGATTCTGTGTAAATAGCTCCCAAGCGCTACCTATTTTGATGAAACTTTGAACCCATTCTGTGTCAAATGGGGTTTCAGGTGCCACTTCGATGAATTTTAAATTGTGTTTATCCAATTTCTGATTGAGTGAGGTTTGTATGGTCTTGTAATTATAACAACAGTTAATATATGGAAAATAGGCTGTTTTTAGTCCTTGTTGGTTTGTCTCCAACAAGCTGATACAGCTTAAAATGGCCTTTTTTATACACTAAGGGAAATGAAAAGTCAGGTTATAGCCTGACAAAATTAAGTTGAAAGTAAGGATATAGCCTGACTTTGTTAAGGATTTATTCAGATGCTAGCTCGCCAAAATATAGAAAGCGATTTTTAATTTTTATCATTGGGCTTCAGAGGCCTATTGGTGAAGAACACCAACGGGGGCGGAGAATAGGGATGGTAGTTATTTGCAGTTTTTATCAATTAGATTATTGACATCTTCAAACCCTAGATTACTTGCTAAGTGCCAATCCTTGCAAGCAGATTCTACGTTTCCAATTTCATAATAACACAAGCCTCTGAAAGCATATATTGATGATAGGAAAAGTTCACGATTAACTAGCTTACTGGAGTTATCAATGATAACTGAAAAATCCCTTATTGCCCCATTGTAGTCTTCTCGGGCATTGTATAGAAATTCCCCTCGTGAAAAATAGGTTCTTAAATATTCTGGATTTATAAATATGGCCTTGTCAAAATCAGCCATGGCTAAATCAATTTCGTTAATTTGAAGGTATGTTTTTGCCCTACCTTCAAAAGCAATCTCCGCATTCTCTGCATTTAATATGGATAGATTATGATAGAATAAAGAAGAGTCTATCATGCCTAAATCGTAAAGAATTTCTGCCTTCATTAGATATTCCAAATTAATTGAGTTTGTGTACTTTATAGCTGTATTAATTGATTCGAGAGCTTGCTCAAATTTATTGGTTTCCTGAAGGAGCGTTGATTTTTTGTAGTGTAGTCTGCTGTTGTGGGGCGTAATTTCAATTGCATTCTCAAGGTATGATAGAGCTTCATCAGGTTTAAATTCATCTGCTGCTTCATCAGCAAGAGCTTCCCAAGTTCTAGCTCTTCGAGCTGAACAAGAACATATACTAAATACTAATACCAGTACTAATAATTTATTTAGAGTCATGGTTGTTTTATTCTTGACAAAAAAATGAGCTGATGTTTATTATTGAGCCTCTGAGGTCTGTTGGTGAAGAACTCCAACTGGGGCGGAGAATATCACATTTTAGACGCCAGTTTAGTCTTTCGCTTCCATTTGCCCAAAATCATCCATTTTACTGAGTGTTTGTTCAAGACCTTCAAAGTTTCTTTCGAAGAAGTAATTTACACATTTCAGAACCTTGGCTTTATCTTGACTTGCTCGCATTTCGAGCCAATTGATTTCCTTTTCTTTTCCAAGGCCGAAGAATCCTTTTTTTGTTTTTGGATAAATGTAACCAAGAATATATCCGTGTTCAGTTGAGCTAGTTCCTGCCATTGAAATCCAAAGGTGCTTCCTACTTTTTAAGTCTTTAACTGTTAAAGTGGGGGCACATTTATCCGGCATTTCTGCGGCTTTGTCAATCTGTTCCATCCAAGGAAAGGAGTCGAGGTTATTAATAAACTCTTCTAGTGTTGTTTCTCCTTTGGGGTCAGCTTTGCTATGATCATAGCCTGCTAGTTGTACGTTCCAAGTAAACTTATCTTCCATAGGTGCTTGTGTTTTTATATCAGAACTTAAGAAATTAAACCCCATTATTGCTAGAACGATCAATAGTAGTTAAAAAAGGATTTATTTTTATCCTCGATACAATCGAGCATGAATTGGGTTGCTGCCATAATGAATTACCATTCATTATTTGTTCAACGTATTTTCTGTGATTTTTAAATCCATTTGTCTCTGGTTTTTCCAAGTCAATCATCCCGTCAATTCCAGAGTCATAAATTTGCCAACTATGTTTTTTAGCTAATTCAATAAGGGCATAAATTCCGTTTTCTCCATATAGTGATAGCATAAAGTTACTCGAATGCATATCGTCTGTAAAAAAGTTAATTGTAAAGTCAGCTCCGACTATCTCTCTGTGATTGTCATTTTTGTTCACTCGATCAAAAGAAGCTTCCAAAATTCCACTAAAATCAGTTGATTCCAACTGATTCTCGTCTAGTTCTGCCACAGAAATAATCTTTTGTTTTGAATTAAAAAGTACAATATCCCAACTCATTTTTTCGATTTTCTTATATGGTGTACAACGTCTTGGCTATGCTCAGTCTCCCGAAGAGTATTGTGTATAAGTGTTGTGTTTGCCTTAAATGGTAAATATTTTAATGGAGTGAAAAAGTTTGACCTCAGAGGTATGTTGGTGAAGAAGAGCTTCAGAAGTAACTACTTAAAGTCATTCTCGGTCAGCCTCAAGAACACCAGCTTAGGCGAGTGGTCGCCTGAATTTTTTCATTTGCGGAGTGAAAGTATTTGCCTTGAATCTTCTTTTATTGAATCTAAGGCAATATTTGCTCTGACGATTTTCTCATGTGTCCAAGCTGTTGGATCGGCCCAGTATTCTGCTTTTCCTAATAATCGAAAATAAAGCTCACTATCTAAGTCTCTTACTTTTTTTGCCGCGTCCATCCATATTTTACTTAAATCTTTATTTGGTTGTTCTACTTTTCTCATACATTCTTGAAGAAAAGAGGTGGTCTCGTTTGCGGCTTCATAAACAGCTTCGACTGCCTCATATGATTTTGCTTTTTTCATCTCTTGTCTAGAGAATAGTTCTTTAACTTCTTTAAGTCCAAACTGAATTGTTTCTAACCAGATTGCCATATTTTGGTATTTATGAATTTTATGAGCTTTAGATTATTTCTACAAATGCATAGTTGTCTTTCCTTATCAAAATTGAATATTAATAGCCACGAAGCTTTGTCTGCAGTATGTGAATATAGCGATTAGGATTCTAATTATTTATATGCCATTAAGGAATAGTTCACTAGATCAGTCTACTAAATAATTAGTTGTAAATAAGGAAGTGCTTACGTAAATTGGCTTTTGGTTTAAAATCTCAAAATATGAAAGCATTCATTTCACTTAGTTTTATAGGGGTATTGTTGATGGGTTCGCCCAAGGAAATCGTAATGCGGCACGATGTAGACGATTCGGAATACGTGGCCTTGGGGGCAAAGTATGGCGGTTCGGCCGTGCGTTTAAATGCAGGCTGCGGTACATTTATTCAACCCAATTGGATTCTTACCGCAGGTCATGTTTTGGAAAGCCCAAGGGTAGGGGAAGATGTCACCGTAAACGGAGTAAAATACGCCATCAAAAGAAAAATCATTCACCCTGATTATAACTTGAGGGGAGCGGTAAATCATGACATTGCCTTAATAGAATTAGAAGAAAAAGTACCCAATGTGGAATTGGCCATACTTTATGAAAAGTCGGATGAAGTAGGCAAGGAAATTATTTTTGCGGGCACGGGCTGGGCAGGCACTGGCGATAAAGGAATGGTAGACGGAGCCATTAACAAAGACCGAAAACTCAGGGCTGCCCAAAACTTAATTGATGGCACCAAACCTAGTTATATCCGCTTCACTTTTGATGCACCAGACTCAGAGAATGTACTTCCTTTAGAGGGCATCAGCGGCCCAGGCGATAGTGGAGGCCCTGCCCTTTGGTTCGATGGCGATCAGGCCTATATTATGGGCGTAAGTTCCCATCAAGATGGTCGCGATACAGGAAAACCCGAAGGGGTGTATGGCGTGTACGAATATTACACCCGAGTAAGCGAATACCTGCCGTGGATCAATGAGGTAATGGAGAATTGATTCTATTCCCAATCCTTGTATCGTCCTGAAATAGGTTGACAGGTTCAATATTGAGTACTGAAATAGATAGCTTGAAAGCTAATAGGGGTACTGTTAAAACTGTTTTAGAAAAGTAAGCTTGGCAATAAACTGCTGTTGCTCAAACGGGTTTTCTAGACTTTCAACCTTCGTATTGTTAAACACAAGGTAAAGAAAGGAAAGAGGTTGATATTCCCAACTGAGCCTTACATTCAAGCGACCACGATCATCAAAAGTATTGTGTTGGTAAAATGACGAAAGCTGTATTCTAGGGTTGACAGCAAAACGAGCGCCTATGGTACTAAGGTGAGTTTCTAGCTTCTCTTTTTCTAAACCTAAGGACCGCAGACGATTGTATTCATAGTTAAAAGTAAAAGCAATGTGTGGGTTAGGAGCCAGCCTTATTCCAGAATTGACAGACTGCCTTTTGCCATTGTAAAAGTCTCCCCAATCGTAATTGCTACTAATCGACCACTTTTTAGACTGATCGGTATTGAACCTTATTGTATGCCTAGTATAAAAATAGTTTTTCTCTTCAATGGGAATTCCTAAAGGAGCAAAATTGAAGTTAATGTTTTGCCAAGTTGGTGTTAGTGCGTATTCGAAAAAGCTGCCATCCGTAAAAAATATGTATACAGGAAATAGGTAAATACTCGCTTGTTGAAAGTTTTTTACTCTGGAAGCATCATGATAATAGTTTACAAAAACGCCAGGGTCCCATCGCCTGATCCAGTCTACACCCTTAGGTCGCCAAATAAAGTAGCCTCCTGGGTTGTGGCGGATTACGTTCTGCTGTCTTACAAAGCCCATTGCCGGATTGTAATTTTTGGTGGTAAGTTCCGATACCCACCCCCAGTAAGAATTGTTAGCTGATTTTCCTGCGAAAAACCTGCCTGCTAATCCAGCAGTGTTAAGCTCATGATCTATTGATGTACTGATTAGGTAGTTGATAGACCACATGTCGGAGGGTCTTACTAATCCATCCAATGTAAATGTACTATTGTTCTGAGCACCTAGGTTTAAGCTTCCAGAAGCTTCATCTTGTCTGTGAGTTACCATTAGGCCAATATTATTTTCCTGACCATAATTTTTTAGATATCGCAAAACACCAAAGCTGGCAGCAGCAGAATTATCAGTGGCCGCTTGATGCGTATACAAACCAGCAATAGTTTTTTGTTCATCGCGTTGCGTAAAACGTGCTCCCGCATCAATCTTGGCGGGCGTTGCATTGAAATTCCCCTGTAAACCTATTTTTCTGCTGAAAAATGGAACAATTGATTCTTGCTGTCCACCTGACCAAATGCCTGAATTCTCCAGAAAAAACTGTCTGCGTTCTGGAAAAAAGATGTTAAAGCGTTCAAGATTATTCACAGCACGATCCACATCGGCTTGAGCAAAATCTGTATTAAAGGTCAAATCGACTACTGTGTTAGGGTTTATGGCCCATTTTACATCACCGCCCAACTTAAAATCTCCTTCATCCATTTTATCACCATTCAAATTGGTGTCCTCATACTGATAGAGACTATAAGGTTCAATCCTAATATTTGCGCTAGGCGTAGGTAGTTCTAAACCAGTAAGCCGTGCGGCATAAGTCATTCGGTAAGGAGAAAAGGATTGAGGAATGGCTGGGAAGACAGTTTGCTCATATTCCCTTCTGGCCAACCTATTAAAGGTAATCCCCCACTCGGGTTGGCTTCCTTCACTCACTTGGTTATACCTAATGGATTTGAATGGAATGGCAAACTCCACATAATAGCCATCGTCAGACAAACTTGTTCTTACAGTCCAAAGGGAATTCCAATCATTATCTGTGATTTGATCATTAAAGTTCTGTAAATCAAGTTGATTTCCATATGGTGTAGTTTGGAAGGAAACAGCGTATTGTTTCAGGTTTTGTGGGTCCAGTTGTATACCGAACAGGTCATTTTCAGCTCCATTAAAATCACGCCTTAAATCCTGTACTCGTACGCCTTTACGACCCAATGAGTCTTTGCAATGGGCTCCTATGTAAAGGTATTTGTCGTCAAACAACACACGCACTTCTGTTTGATAATTATAGTCACCTCCCTGTCGCGGTTCTATGCGAAAGAAATCTGAAATGGGAACAGCGCGTTGCCAATCTGCTTCATCAAGTTTGCCATCGATTCGAATGCCTGAGTTAGCTCGAATAGCTTTGACTTCTTTAGGGTTTTCAGGAGGAACAAAATTTCCGTTTGAGTCCTGTGCTTTAAGCCCATAAGTAGTTAACAACAGAATAATTAGGCTTAGTCTATACATGGTTTTGAGTTTAGTGGACTTTAGCGAGGTATTATCGGCTTTCTAACTGCCTCTTTTGTTGAGTTAAGCTAATTGCGATCAAGGCAACTATGAACAGAAGTGTAATCAAGGAGTTTGTAGTGAGGTGAGACTTAACACTGGAAAACTCTATTCTGAACTGGGGAAACTGGCTAATCATTTCTTTAGTAAAAGGTTTGTTTAGAAAAACCATAGGCAGAAAGAAGCTTTGCCATTCCTCTTGAAAATTGCGTACACTTTGATGGTAAGCAGCATAATGGTCGGTAGATGTTTCAGCCAACTCAGTTAGGTTATTCTGCAATAAGATGGCAGGGGAAAGAAAACGAAATTGATTTATCAGATCTTGCTGTAGCCTGAGTTGATTGTCATATCTGGCTAACAAGGGCGTTATTTTTTTTGCTACCATATCTTTAGACGCAAAATACTTTTGCCAGAAATCTTCTGTTACATTACCATTTGCATCACGCACTACGAGTTCAGGATGATCTCTCATGTAGTTATCTAGAATTTTGTCCTGCTCTTCGTTTGTTTCATTTTCTAGAACTCTCATTTCGTTGATAAGTAGTGTTCTTGAAGGAACAGGATGAAAAGTGTTGGCCACTTGACTTATTAAAGAGGGAATAATTAACACCAAGGCTACCCATAACCCGAGCAGAGTAATGGCATTACGTTCGCTGGATTTACCCTTAAGGTTGATAAGAAAGCTCAAGGAAAACCAGAACATAGAGTACAATACAACGGCTAAGAGTAAGGCAAGTACAGAGCTGTTCAACAACACATTATTGATTTTTAATGTCAGCAGTATGAAGAGAATGAGCAAACCTGTAATCAGCCCAAATCGTAGAAAAATCTTTTGTGCCAGCCATGTTTTAAGGCTTTGCGGATTGGAAGCAACAAGCACTAACGATCCTTTCTCTTTTTCACCGCTTAAGATATTGTAGCAGAAACTGATGATTACAAGCGGTAATAAGTAGACCAATACAAAGGAGAGATCGAAATTACCCATAAGTAACCTAATCGGACTGGTCAGTTCTGTAAAGGAGAGCCTGAAGCTGTCGCCTGTTAAAGTGGGTTTTACGTAATGGTTGAATAAATCACTTTGCCCCGTTGCGATCACACTGAGATTTCCGGGCTCAAAAGCAGCTACTCTAGGGTTTTTGTTACCTGTTGCGGTAGGCAAGTTAGGGTAGAACCATTCGGGGCCATTAATTTTTAATCCCTTTGATAACGAATCTAACCGAGCATCTAAAAGAATGTCGCTGGTTTTCATTTCATCATAAGCACCGTTTATTGCCTTTTGGCGTTGTTCTACGTGTTGTTGACCATTCCAACCCGCATAAAGACAAAGCGCCAGTAACAATAGAGTCAAGGCGGTCAGCCAGTAATTCCTATATATTATTTTGAATTCTGTTTTAATATTAAGTAAGAACATACGATTAGAGCCTTTTGGTTGAAAAGATTAGTCCTATAAATGAAATTAGAAGCCAACCTGAAAGTACAATGAGGTTGCTTTGGTTTTCTGCAAGTATTTCCTTGATATTCTGAGGCTTATAATCAAACTCAGGCACTTCAGCCCAAAGTGATTTATCAGCTTTGTAATCCCAGTCGCCATAGCGAGAGTTTTCGGCAAAATTTGTATTCAGTGCTTTCTGTAGGCCTATCCGATAATTTTCGGTAGCGTCTGAAAAGTGCCAATGAGTACCATAATCTGTATGAGCTAGCGACATAGATAAAAAGCGTACCGGAAGGTAAGGTGAGACGGCTGCTAAGCTGCGATAAACACCACTCTGACCACGGTAAGTATCTTTCAATTGCGCATAATGCTTAAAGTATATTTGTGCATCATGCTCTTCTCCTTTTTGCATTCTGTAGGCATCGAAATTAAAAGGCAAATCTTCTAACTTGGAAACATTGTATGCTTTCAGTGTTTCCGCTTCTAATTCTTTAGATGCTTTATTCCATGGGTTGTGGCCATCTATGCCATTTGATTTGTCTTGTGCTATGGCTTGGTTAAAATCTAGCTTTGTTGGAAAAGGGTGTTTTAGTTCTGCCAGATTGGTAGCAGCTTTTGGGGCTGCTAAGCAGCTAATAATCCAAAATGCCAATAGGCTAACCAGTGCAATACCCGAATTTTTTGAAAGGACAGAGAAAATGAGGGTTACACTATTAAAAATGGCGTAATAGGCCAAGTAAACCACCATCATAAAGAGTAGTTCTTGCCAGTTTAATTGACCAAAATCGTGCAAAGAACTTAGTAAAAGGCCAGCTACTATAAAGAATGTAATGGTGATGAGCCAAATAGGAATGTAAGTTCCTACCCACTTGCCTAATGCAAGTTTGGTCATCTCAGCCCCTTGGCTTTTTGTGAGCCTTAAAGTGCCCTTTTCTTTTTCCTTAGTAAAGCTATTGTGCCCAAAAAGAATGATCAGCAAGGGAATAATGAAAAGGAGTATGAAGTCGGGAGTTAGATCACCGAAACGCGACAGGCCAGTTTGATCAGCAGCGGCCATGTATTCGGCTTCACTACGACTATGAGCGCCTAAATAAATAGAGATGCCCACGAATTTATCCACACCTTGATCGATGAGTGAAATGGGATGCTTTGGTTTAAAAGCGTAAGTGCCATAATGAGCCGCACTGTGAGGGTTTTTATCACCTTGGCTTTCCCAAACATTACGTTCATTGGCCATGGCTTCAGTGTGTTGTTTTTGGATATTTCTGTAGTTTCCTGCACTAATTGCAATTGCTAGTGCCGTCAATACCAATACGATAGATAAGGAAATCTTAAATTGACCAGATCTTACTATTTCCTTTAGTTCTTTTTTAATGATGACTTTGATCATGGAATTGGCTTTAGTTCATATGTGAGAGGTATAACTTCTCGAGATCTTGGTGATTAATGTCATTGGTAGCGAGCTGTTGTACCAATGTTCCTGATTTCATAATACCAATGTTGGTTCCTGTTTCCTTAGCACGGAAGAGGTCATGCGTAGTCATCAAAGTGGCAACACCTTGGCTGCTTAACTTTACCAATAGTTCAGAGAATTCATTACTAGCTTTTGGGTCTAGGCCTGAGGTAGGCTCGTCAAGTAATAGTGCCTTGGCTTTTTTAGCAATAGCAATGGCAATGCCTACCTTCTGTTGCATACCTTTTGAATAGCCTTTCACACGCTGCTTAAAAGCGCTTGACTGCAAGCCTACCTCTTCTAAAAAGTGAGACAGTTCATCAGTATTGTATTTTTTCCCTGCTAAGCCCACGAAGTACTCCATGTTTTCTAAACCCGTTAAATCAGCATAGAGATTTAGGTTTTCAGGAATGTAAGCAATGGCCCTTTTTGTCTTTAGAGGCTCCTTGGATACATCCATTCCGTCTATCAGGGCTTTGCCAGATGTAGGTTCAATAAAATTGAGGAATAGGTTGATAGTGGTAGATTTTCCAGCACCATTGGCACCAAGAAGACAGTAGATATGCCCGGGTTCTACTTGCAAGTTTAAGGCTTTCAGAGCGTTAACATTGCCATACTGTTTTGATAAGTCAATAGCTTGTAACATGTTATTTCATTTTTGCAACAATGATGCAAATATGAAATGATATTCTATTGTTGCAACATTGTTGCAAATAAATAAATTTCGTATTTGATGAATGGTTATTTATTTGTTTGAGAAGGACTTATGGTTTTAGAGAAGTATTAATGTTGTTCTGAGCTTTACGGATTCTAATCAAATCATGAGTATAGATTGTCGACTATTAACTCCAAACCCTTTGTTTAGCAGCCTATAAAACCCTAATTTCCACACGTTAAATTCAACGTACCCAAGACCCAAGCTCAATGCATATCAATTCAAAATTGCCCAATGTAGGTGCTACTATTTTCGCGACCATGTCTAAAATGGCGAAGGACTATAATGCTTTGAATCTGTCGCAGGGTTTTCCTGATTTCCCTGTGTCGCACGAGTTGATTGAGGGCGTTCATCACTATATGAAGGCAGGTTTTAACCAATATCCACCCATGACGGGCATGCCCCAGTTGCGAGAAAGAATTGCTGAGAAAATTGAAAAGTCATATAAGGCTAAAGTGGGTGTGGAAACTGAAATCACTTTGACTTCTGGTGCCATAGAAGCGATCAATGCAACCATCACCACTTTAGTAAGCAAGGGCGATGAGGTCATTATTATGGATCCAGCCTACGATGCTTACGAGCCAATAATTACCCTGAATGGTGGCGTCACAATTCCGGTGGCTCTGAAACAACCGAATTTTGCTATCGATTGGGAAACCGTAAGGGAGAAGGTAAATGCTAAAACGAGAATGATCATTATCAACTCTCCGCATAACCCCACAGGCGCTATGATTGATGCCAGTGACCTGTCAATTTTAGCGGAGATTACGCGAGACACCAACATCATTGTGCTTTCAGATGAAGTTTATGAGCATATCGTATTTGACGGCCGAGTACATGAATCAATTTTAAAGCATGAAGAACTGAGAAAGCGGTCGGTGGCTACTTTTTCTTTCGGAAAAACCTTCCATGCTACAGGCTGGCGCATAGGCTATATGGTGGCGCCAGATTGGATTACTGCGGAGGTAAGGAAAGTACATCAGTACATGGCTTTTGCGGTACATACCCCTAGTCAGTTGGCTATTGCCGATTATTTGGAAGATGCTGACCATTACAATAACCTTGGTGCTTTTTATCAGCAGAAACGGGACCTGTTTTTGGAATTGATCAAAGGTTCTCGCTTTGAGTCTCTTCCGTCTAATGGTACTTATTTTCAGCTGTTGAGTTATAAAAACATTTCTGAAAAGCCAGATTTAGAAATGGCCGAATGGCTGACCAAAGAAAAAGGCATTGCCTCCATTCCAATTTCAGTTTTTTACGACACCAAAGAAGACAATCGAATGCTCAGGTTCTGCTTTGCGAAAAGCGAAGAAACCTTGACCAAAGCGGCAGAAATACTTTGTGCGATTTAGAGTAATCAAATTTGAATCAAAAATCGGTTTCTTTGATCTAAACTCCCCTTAACTTAGCCCCATGCAAGACCTACGAATTTCCCTTGTTCAAACCGATATCCACTGGCACGAAATAGGGGCCAATTTGGCGATGTACGAAGAGAAAATCTGGGGACTGAAAGGCAAAACTGATTTGGTTTTACTTCCAGAAATGTTCCAGACGGGTTTTTCAATGCAAAACACTGAGCTAGCCGAGCCTATGAATTTCACAACCTTTAAATGGATGAAGCAAATGGCATTGCAGATTGATGCGGTCATTTGTGGCTCATTTATGGTGAAGGAAGAGGGCGGAGTGTTCAATCGTTTGATCTGGATGCAGCCCAATGGCGAGTGGCAGAAATATGACAAGCGCCATTTATTCCGAATGGCCGATGAGCACGATCATTTTGATTTTGGTACCGAACGCCTCATTGTAGAATGGAGAGGTTGGAAGATTTGCCCGATGGTTTGTTACGATTTACGTTTTCCGGTTTGGGCCAGAAACCGAAATTTAGAATACGATTTGCTCCTTTATGTGGCCAATTGGCCAGCCGTGCGCGTCAATGCTTGGGATGCCTTGTTGAAAGCCAGGGCTATTGAAAATGTGAGCTATACTGCTGGACTTAATAGAGTAGGAACAGATGGAAAAGGAATTGAATACAACGGTCATTCAGGTGTTTATTCACCCAAAGGCGAAACCTTGGCTTTCTCTGGTTCCGAAGTTCCGAGAGAAGAGATTATTACACTGACCTTAAACCGAGAAGAGCTGGATAGTTTCCGAACCAAATTCCCCGCACACCTAGATGCTGACGATTTCGAAATCAAAAAGACGAAAACTTAGCGATTTAAGAAATCGCGAATTTGGAATGTTGATTCTTCCTTGCTCTGAAAGCTTGAGACCTCCTTCTTCATCATTTTCGCCATTTTCTCAAACATTGCATGCTCTCCCTGGATCAGAATAAAAGGGGTAATGGTTTTGTCCCGAAGCACTTTTTCAACCAAGGGAGTACAAGCACCAAGTTTCTCGTTTGGGATGGAATCTAAGAATAGCACCACCTTTTCAGCTTTCTGTAGAAACGAAACCCCTTGGCTGATGACAAAAGGTTCGGAGTGCGAATCGGCTTCGAAAATTAGCGCTTCAGGAAATTCTGCTTTCATCATTTCTACCCAGCCATTCCTGAACTGAATTTGGGCAATGGGCTTTATTTGAAGGTGAATGAATAAGGTCATTTCTGAATTAAAATGCGTTGCACAGTCGGTTTATTGGTTCCGTTTGAAACCCGAATAAGGTAAACCCCAGCAGCCAGTGGTTCTGTGTTTATTTCTTTTGAAAGTCCAGCCGAGATCGGCAGGTTAGAGAAAATCATTTCACCTTTTATCGTGTACATTTCTGCCTGGGCATTGGCATCCGTTCTAATATAAAAACTGCCTGTTGTTGGATTTGGAAAAACCGTGAGTTGAATGGCATTCGATTCCGATCCAGTTTCAGCCGTACTCTCATTTTTCAACACGTACATGCCTCCTCGATTATTTCCAATAAGCAAGGTAGGCTTGCCGTCACCAAAAAGATCGGCAGCGGCCAACCACGAAATTTCACTGATGGCGGTAGGTGTTTGCTCATTCAGTAATTCGTTTTTCAGAATGTTTTGGGTAATAGAATTTGGAACAAAATCGGCATTGATCGAGCCAGAAAAAATACTGATTTGACCTGAGATGTCAGTTTTTATTAACTCTGGATTTCCACTATTATCTAAGTCAGCAATCAGTGTGTTGGGGTTTAAGGCTTCAAAATTGGAGCTAATACCAGCGTAGTTTTGAATAGCATCTTCAAAAATGAAGTTGCCTTTGTTCAAGTAGAGGTTAACAGCACCAAATCGAGTAGCGTGGAGCAAATCTAGATTTCCATTATGGTTAATATCATAGAAGTGAACATTGTCATTTTCACCAACGGAAATTGCAATGTCTTGAGGGTTGCCAAAAGAGAAATTGCCTTGATTCAGTCGGTATTGAAGCTTAGTTTCACTACTTGCTGTAGTTGATTGATAAATTAGGTCTAGTTGCCCATCTCTATTTACATCTGCAAACTGAATTTTAATATTTCTTAAGTTATGAGATTTCAAGCCAAGAAAATCGCTGTTTGTCAGCTCAAAAGCTGGGGTGAATTTTCCACCCGTATTTTCAAATAAGAAAACAGAAGCCGCAAAACTATTTTGAGTGATCTGGCCTCTGTTCCCGATAAAGAGGTCAAAATCACCATCAGCATCATAGTCAGCAAAAGCGGGGTAGACATTTTCGCCTAAATCGAGCATTTCGTTTTGCAAGAATGGCACTGAGTTTCCTGTAAAGCTGGGTTGAAGATTGGTGCCTAAATTTGAGTAAGCTTTAGAAGTATTGCTAAAATCTACTGTGTTCAGAATGTTGCCATCTGCATTGCTCGAAATCAGTAAATCTTTGTTGCCATCAAAATTAATATCTGCAAGGAAAGCATTTGGGAATATTTGAAAGCCAGCGGGATTGGGAGCTGGGTAGCTACTAAAAGAAGTCATTAAGGCGTTTTGGGCATCGCCAACATTCTCCATATAATAGAGCGTTTGGCAAAATTCGTCAGAGGTAATTAGGTCTAAATCACCATCTCCATCAGCGTCAAATAATAGAATGGTTTTTCCGCCTGCATGTTCCAATTCGGTTGGGCTGAAAATGTCATTACTCGTATTGGCTGATCCGCCAAGATTACATGAGGTGTTATTAAACGCGAAATTATTGCACTCGCATTCTGCAAAATCGCCCCATTTTCTAGTGTCACGTGTAAAAGTAAGGCCATCGCAATTATTGTTAATCTCCATGCTTGTATTCCTATAATAATCAATGGTGCTAGCGGTAGTAAATCGGTAGGTTAGAATGTCTAAATCACCATCGCCATCTACATCGGCAATGCCTGGAATGTCGGAAGCATTTACTTGAATATTGATGCCAGCATCGAAGCGTAAAAAGTCAACGGCTTGTTCCCACTCTGGCAGGTTTCCTGAACTGATATTTTTGAAAACGGTAATTCCTTGGGGCACAGAGGTGAAAATATCCATTTTGCCATCACAGTTGTAATCGGCTAAAATGAGCCAATGATGAATTTCAGTAGGGAAGAGTTTTTGATAATCTGGAGCCCAAACAAATTCGTTATTCTTGGCCAAATAGGTAGTCAGCTCGCCCGACATTCTGTGATAAACAATGAGGTCTTCAATTCCATCTCCGTCCAAGTCCATTTTCTGAAATTGAGCAGAATTGATTCCTCCTTCCCAAGCGCGGTTTAATGTTTCTCCATTTATGGTTAGAGGAATGTCGTTTTCATAGCGAAATGAAAACTGTGCAAACAGATTTAAGCTGAAGAGTAATAAAATTGCCGATAAGAGAAACTTCATAACAAGGTTAAGCAAAGGTAAAGATTTCAACGATTGCTAGTGTAGGAACGGCATAGCTCGTCAATCTGTATTATCTTGTCGTGCAATTTGACTGACAAAGATTTCAAAACCTATGAACATTGCTTCACTTTACGGAAAATTTAAGGCTTCCACTGGCATCTGTACCGATACAAGAAAGATTGAAAAGGGCAATCTCTTTTTCGCGCTAAAAGGACCCAACTTCAACGCAAATAAATTGGCTGCACAAGCGCTAGAATTGGGAGCATCCTTTGCGGTAATTGATGATGCAGCATATGACAATGCCCCTCGTTGTATATTGGTTGACGATGGTTTGGAAGCGCTTCAGGCTTTGGCTAACTACCATAGAAAGCAGTTGAAAATCCCAGTGATTGGTATTACTGGTTCTAACGGAAAAACAACTACTAAAGAGCTTACAAGGAATGTATTAGCTACTGGCTATAAGGTTTCGGCCACTATTGGTAACCTCAATAATCATATAGGTGTGCCCCTTACTTTATTGAGTATTGGGTCTGATGTTGAAATTGCTATTGTAGAAATGGGTGCTAATCATGTGGGAGAAATTGCTGCGCTTTGCAAAATTGCTGAACCAACTCACGGTTTGATTACCAATATTGGTAAGGCGCATTTAGAGGGTTTCGGAGGTTTTGAAGGGGTGATCAGAGGAAAGACCGAAATGTACCATTGGCTGATCGAAAATGGAGGAACCATCTTTGTGAATTCTCAGAATGAAATCCTTTCTAACATAGCCGAGCGAAGAATTGAAGCTCCTGTTTATTACCCTGCTAAAGGTGATTATTTAGAGTTGAGCTTAATCGATGCCAAACCGAATATTGTTTTTGAAGATGCTGAATGCGAGCGAACCACTACTACATTAAGTGGTGCATATAACTTTGAAAATATTGCCACTGCACTTTGTGTGGGAAAATACTTTAAAGTAGATATGGCTAAAGCTAAAAATGCAGTGGCCACTTACACGCCAGATAATAATAGGTCTCAAATTTTAGAAAAGGGAAGTAATACCGTTATCATGGATGCTTATAATGCTAACCCCACCTCGATGAAGGCAGCCTTGGAGAACTTGAATCTATTAAATGCTAATCACAAAATGGCCATATTGGGTGATATGCTTGAGTTAGGTGAAACTAGCGAAGCAGAGCATTTTGCTATTGGTGCGTTGAGTTCGGAACTGGGAATAGACGAGGTGATTTTTTGTGGGCCTCATATGAAAGCGGCTAAAGAAGCAAACCCTAAAGCATTATACTTTGAAACGAAAACAGATTTGAATAATCACTTGTCGGCCAATACAATTGAAGACAGAACGATTCTTTTAAAAGGATCTAGAGGGATGGGATTGGAATCGCTATTAGACTTTATAGGGTGAAAAAAAGAGAGGAACGGCACCACCCGTTCCTCAACCTCAACCTAAGAAACTTAGTGACAAATAGCTTAACCATCTAATACTGCCACTATGTTAACATTCAACGTTTAAACACTAAGGTGTCTGAACGTTTCTACTCATTATCTTCACTTTCTTTTCTTCAATTTTGTAGGTAAGTCCCATAGGGTTACAAACCAATTGAAGAGCTTCATTTAAGTTCTTGTTATTAAAATAGCCTGTATAAGTTCTGTCTTGAAGCGCATTTGCATCCACATCAAACTTAATATCATACTGTCTTTCTAACTCTTCAAACACATTCTTGAGAAGTATACTTTCAAAGTAGAAATCACCCATTCTCCAGTTACCAATGTAAGAAAGAGGAATAGTTAAAACTTCTTCTATCTGACCTTCTTTGGCTGTTAATTTCGAGCCCGGAGTAATTATTTCAAATTTGCCGCTAGGCTTAACAGTTACTTTTACTTTCCCTGTTTTACAGGTTACTTCAAGAATATTATTTCTTTCCTTTACATTAAAGCTTGTGCCCAGTACGGCTACATTGCCCAGCTGAGTTTCAACAGTAAAGTCACTTCCTTTTTTCACTTCGAAAAAGGCTTCCCCACTTAACTCTAGAGTTCGTTCCTGTTGCCATTGCCTTTCCGAGAATGAAATTTTTGAGCCCGCGTTCAAATAAACAATTGAACTATCGGGCAGGTAAACGGTTTGCACCTCCGCAAGAGAGGTTGCTATAATTGTTTGATTGGTACTTGTTGATGATTGTTTGAAAATGAAAAACGCACCTATAGCTAAGATTAAAGAAGCCGCAATGCCCACCCAATACGATCTGTATAATGGAATAACTTTTTTCGACTTCTCCGCAGTAATATTTTTTTCTAACTCAGCCCAAGCTTGAGCTTTAGTGTTTTTGCTAGGTACATCAAAACCACCAGTTTTACTCAGCGACTTGAGTAAAAGCGAGTCTGAGCCATTTAAATGAGCTTTCTGAAGAAATTCCTCGGAAGAAATTTCACCATTCAGCCATTTAGACTCATGTTGATTGGTGTTTTGGTTTTGGTGCATTTGGTGTTATTACACACGTAAAGACACATACCCTACCTTAAGGTCTAGAAAATTAAAAGAAAAGATTAAGGAATATTGAGGGGGTGAAATCGAGCAGCACAATGTCGCGATACAATTGGGTTGGTTCTTCGCCATTATCAATTGCACGCTCAATTGCATTAATGTTCAATCTTCGGTTTTGGATGTTACGATGGTTGTATACATTAAAAATAGAAATACCGAACTCTCCTCTTACTTCTTCATTTTCAAATTTTAATGCTGCAGAAATGTCTAGTCTATGGTAGGTGGGCAATCGTTCTACCGTTTTATTTAGGTTAAGAATCTCATAATTAACTACAGTGCCACTGTTATTTCGAATAAAATTAAGTTCAGGTTTAAAGAAGGGTTTTCCACTTCCGTATAGGAATGTGGCCGAAACATTAAATTTCTTAAACTCTAAAACGTGAACAAATTTTGCCTCATTCCGCTGATCTAATCTGGATGGAAGACGTTGACCACCGTTGATTTGAGAATAAACGCTACTTGATTTACTGTGGGTATATGACAGCCAACCATGGTATGGGCCGATTTTTTTCTGAATCAATACATCAACCCCACGTATTTTGTCTTCACCTGCTGATTCCGCTACTAACGGCTGTGTATCATTAGGCATCCCAGGGTTTACCACGTGAGAAACCGTAAGCTCTACCAAGCCAGAAACGTCTTTACGATAATATTCCATATCTATCATAAAGCCATTTTTTGAATAGTTGAACCCACCAATTAGGTGCTCAGAACTCAATGCACCAAATAAGGTATTGCATGCTAAATTCCATCCGTCTTGAAGGTTAGAGCGAGGATCGTCATATAGCACCTGTCTAGCCAATTGATAATATTGACCGTTCGATAGTTTGAGTTTTAACGAAGGAGTGAGTTGGTAGCTCATACCCAATCGTCTGCCGAAATAGTTTTTATTGGTAAGGCCTGTAGTATTATGCCTGAAGCCAACATTTAGGCGAAGTTTCTTGGTAACCCTGTATTCATCGGAGGCATAAAATGCAAGAATACTTCCCGACTGTTTCCGATCTTCCATAGGTAGCTGTACTTGCCCATCAATAGTTACATCATTAATTGCAGTAATAGAGGATAGATTGAGCCCAAAATCAATATTGTGTCTCTCTTTTAGTTTTAATTCATTCTTGTAATTGATTTGTAAATCAGCTACTTCGTTAAGACGGTTCGCACTGTAATCTCTGGTGATTTGACCGTTTTCATCTCGGTCTTCACTATGGAAAAGGTAATCGAAATTATGACCAGAATAAGCCAGTTGAAAGCTTGAGTAATAGTTTTTGTTCCAATTGCGTGACCAAATTGCACCCACCCCAAGGTTTCCCCACTGGGCGTTCTCTTCCGTGTTTTCCGTCATGAATGTGTTGCCAGAATTTGTGATTTGATCAAAATCAGTGTCCAGCTCATCCCTTCCCCAATACATAGAGAAACTAGCGATATCTCTACTTGATATGTTATAAGTAGATTTTAAGTTGAAATCATAAAAATGGAAATTGGGTCTTAGAGAATTGCCACTCGCTTGATCGTTCAACTGATTTGAACCCTCTCTGTAGTTTTTGTAAAGCTTCTTGAATAAGCTGCTTCTAATAATATCGGTATAGGCCCTGCGAGTACTGAAATGAATAGCTCCTTTACCTTCGTTCAATGGAGCGTTTACACTCATTCTAGCGCTTAGTAAATTTATTCCAAAAGAGTATTCTGGTTTATTGAAGTTTCCTGACTTGCCTGTTATATCTACAACCCCAGAAATTCTACCTCCATACTTAGGCCCAAAACCGCCTTTGTATACCTGAATATCTCGTACGGCATCTGGGTTAATGGCACTGAATACTCCGAAAAAATGATCGAGGCGATAAATTGTGAAACCATCTAAGAGAACAAGGTTTTGGCTAGAAGGACTATTTCTAATACTAAGAGCAGAAGATGTTTCGTCTGTTCCGCTAATTCCTGGTAGTAATTGGAGTGATCTAAAAATGTCTAATTCTCCTAAACTAGGTAATGAAGTTAGACTATTTGGGTCAATGGAGATTTGGCTAATTTCTTCTCCATACTGAATTGTGTTGTCAGTTCTAAGATCCACCACAGTAAATTCGGATAAATCTACCGTGTTTTCTGCCATAGAAATACGAATGGTCTTTTTCGATTTATTTGGGTCTAGTTTTACCGTGCTTTTTTTGTAGCCTAAATAAGTTACCTCAAGTGTAGATGTATCTGTGGGTACCTGACTTAAAGAAAATATACCGTCTTTGTTTGATATCGTCCCTTTGTTTTCTCCAGCAACCCTGATTAAGGCATTAGGAAGCATCTCTCCGGTTTGGGCATCTAGTACAATTCCAAAAACAGTAAGATCAAATAGGCTTGGGGTTTTAAGGTCAATATCGACTTGGCCGGGAGTGAGAATTATTTTACCATTTAATACTTGGTAGTCAATTCCCTTGGAAGGTAATATCTCATCTAAGAAGGCAGTAATTGATTTATTGTTGTAGCTGCCTTTTATTGTTATTCCAGTAACTAACGCATCGTCATAGGCTATTTTAACATCATACTTATTTTTCAATATGCGTATAACCTTCGATAACGAAGTGTTATTAAAGTTTTCAGAGATAGAAATATTAGGAAGCTCTTGCGAGTATAGCAAGCTACTAATGAGTAAAGTGAAGAGAAGGCAGATTAGTTTTCGCACTACTTATTGTACCGTTACCTCTTTATTATTGATTTTAAAATCTAAGCCCATAGGTATGAAAACCAATTGTAAGGCCTCTTTTAGATTGGTTCGGCTAAAGAATCCACTATAATACCTTTCTGTAATATCTGCTTTCATATTTATTTCAATATTGAACTGACGCTCCATTTCTTCGATAACATTTTTTAGAGGTGCGGTGTCAAAGTAGAAGTCGCCTGTTCTCCAAGCTGCTGTTTTGTCAAGATTAAAATCACTTAGAACTAGTTTGTTTTCCTTAAGCATTACTTTTTGCCCTGGTCTAAGTTCAACTTGCTGATTTTTTGAAGTAACTAATACGAGGCCAGTGGAGCATTCTACGCTAAAATCTTTTCCTCGAGAGAATACATTAAAGCTTGTGCCCAGTACTTGAACAGTGCCATTATTGGTTTCTACAATAAACTCTGCTCCTTTTGTTACCTGGAAGAAGGCTTCTCCGTCAAGTTTGACAATTCTTTTATTATACCAAGTTTGAGAATTATAGGAAGAAGTAGATGATGAGTTAAGCGTAACGCTAGACCCTGAAGGTAAAACTATGTTTTCAACCATACCGAGCTCAGCTCTGTTTCTAACAATCTCATCATGCCCTAATGGGTTGTAAATTGTAAGATAGGCGGCTATAAGCATTGCGGCAATCCCAGAAACCCAAGCTACCCATTGCCCCACTCTTTCTTTTTGAGAAATTAGTATGCGACTATTATCTTCTTTTTGCTCTTCAATTTTGCTCAAAAGCTCATCCCAAGCTTGATTTTCAGACTTTCCTGCAGGCACAGCAAGATTCGAAGAAAGGGCAATGGCCTTTTCCAATTCTTCGTGTTCATGGTCAAATGCTTTGGTGTAAAACCAATTCTCAATAGGGTCGTTGTGCTTCACTTATTCAATATAGTTAAATTTTGTGATTCACTTTATCTCGAAGAAAAGATAGTGCTCCATGCATTCGCTTTTCAACTGCTTTAACACTTAGTTCTAATCGGTCGGCAATTTCTTTGTAGGTTAATTCGTCAATTCGGTTCATTAAAAAAACATCACGTTGCTTTTCAGGCATAGACGCAATTATGTTTTCGAGTTGCTCTTTAAACTCTTTTTCTTCTAGGGCGTACTGGGGGGATTGCTCGTTAAACTGATCTTTGTTTTTCTCCGCAAATGTAAAAACCACTTTGTCGTGGCGGAATTTGTTGAGCAACATGTTGCTAGCAATGGTATAGAGATAGCTTTTTACCGTTTCTTGATTTATCTCCTCTCGCTTGTCCCAGAGTTTCATGAAGACGTCTTGAGTCAAGTCTTCAGCCAAATCAACATCTCCCGATTTATAGTAAAGGAAGTTCTTGATAGGAGTGTAATAGAGGTCGAATATTTGTTTGAACTCTACAAGCGTCATTTTAGGAGCATTCTGATTTAAGACCCGTGCGAAGTTAATCAAAATATGTGTTTTAAGGTGTTTAAGCTGCTTTTTTGATAGGGTGAAAAATAAATCAATTTTATTTCGCCCTACTATTTGCAATAATGAAAACCAGTATTACCTTTGCATTCCCAATCAGGAAGGGCGCTTAGCTCAGTTGGTTCAGAGCACCTCGTTTACACCGAGGGGGTCGGGGGTTCGAATCCCTCAGCGCCCACAAAAGACAGTCAGTAATGGCTGTCTTTTTTTGTGTTTATGCATTTTGTTTACATTCTATATACTCCGTCAAAAGATCACTACTATGTAGGCGAAAGTGCTTTTGTGTCAGGTCGTTTGGATCAACACAATGAAGGTTTTTATAAAGGTGCTGCCACAAAGTTTGCATCAGACTGGGATCTGTTTTTGGAAATTGAATGCTCCGATCGAAGTCAGGCCTTGAAGATTGAACGCTTCATTAAAAAACAGAAAAGCAGAAAGTTTATTGAACGGCTGAAACTTGAGCCGAAAATTATGAAAGATATTTTGCTAAGGTTTCAATAGGAGGGTTCGGGGTTCGCTCCGAAGCTTCGGAGCCTCAGCGCCCACAAAAGACAGTCAGGAATGGCTGTCTTTTTTTGTGCTTATGCATTTTGTTTACATTCTATATACTCCGTCAAAAGATCGCTATTATGTAGGCGAAAGTGCTTTTGTGTCAGGTCGTTTGGATCAACACAACGAAGGCTTTTATAAAGGTGCTGCTACAAAGCTCGCATCAGATTGGGAGCTGTTTTTGGAAATTGAATGCTCCGATCGAAGTCAGGCTTTGAAGATTGAGCACTTCATTAAAAAACAGAAAAGCAGAAAGTTTATTGAACGGCTGAAACTTGATCCGAAAATTATAAAAGATATTTTGCTAAGGTTTCAATAGGAGGGTTCGGGGTTCGCTCCGAAGCTTCGGAGCCTCAGCGCCCACAAAAGACAGTCAGGAATGGCTGTCTTTTTTTGTGTTTATGCATTTTGTTTACATTCTATATACTCCATCAAAAGATCGCTACTATGTAGGCGAAAGCGCTTTTGTGTCAGGTCGTTTGGATCAACACAACGAAGGTTTTTATAAAGGTGCTGCCACAAAGTTTGCATCAGACTGGGAGCTGTTTTTGGAAATTGAATGCTCCGATCGAAGTCAGGCCTTGAAGATTGAGCGCTTCATTAAAAAAAATAGAAAAGAACGTAACTGGATTCTTGTCTAGCTTCATTTTGATTGTACTCCAAAACAGTTTGTGTGCTGATGATCTCCTGTTTGGCTCTTAAATAGAAAAGCCTGTGAAGATATTCTTCACAGGCTTTTCTTAGTTTATTCAGGTCGGCCTAATGAATAAGGCAGACAGAACTTGAAAGTTAATCAATGATTAACGATCGTAAGTCATGTCATCTGTTCTATCAACAGGAACTCTTTGGTCACGGTTAGCAAGAATCCAAGCGGTATAGAATACCAACTGACCTCTTTGAGCCATTACATCAAATTCGATTTTGTCAACTGTATCAGTTGGTCTGTGGTAATCTGCATGAACTCCGTTAAAATAGAAAATGATCGGAATACCTTTTTTAGCAAAGTTGTAGTGATCTGATCTGTAGTAGAAACGGTTAGTGTCAGCTGGATCGTCAAATCTATAATCTAAGTTAAGACCTGTGTAAGTAATGTTAGCATACTCAGAAATTACTTTTAGATGGCTAGAAAGTTTTTCAGAACCAATTGCATAAACGTAATTTCTATCGTTTTCATGCTCAGGGTCTACACGGCCAATCATATCAATGTTTAAGTTTGTAACCGTATTCTCAAGAGGGAAAATTGGATTGTCAGCATAATAAGCTGATCCTAAAAGACCTTTTTCTTCACCAGTTACATTTAAGAAAAGAATACTTCTGCGTGGTCTGTTTCCTTCTTTGGCAGCCTGAGCAAAAGCTTCAGCAAGTTCCATTACGCCAGTGGTTCCACTACCGTCATCATCAGCGCCATTATTGATTACTGTGCCATCTTCATTTTGACCAATGTGGTCGTAGTGAGAAGAAATCACAATGATTTCATCTTTAAGGTCAGTTCCTTCTAAGAAGGCAGCCATGTTTTCTGTAGAGATTTCAGCAAGTTTTTCTTTTACTTGAAAGCTTACGCTTTTCTCTTTGATTGAAGAAGGAGAAGTTGCAGCGGCATCTAGCTTAGCAGTAGTTGTACCTAATAAATCAGCAGCCATTTCCTTAGTAATGTTGAAAACAATACTTTCATTACCAGTGTTCTCTTTATCCCAACGAAGTCTTCCTTTCATTCTGAAAGCAGCCTGACGAGGTAATGTTTGCATAAATTGCTCATCGTTAGCACTGGCTACAAAAATAGCTTTTACACCAGCTTCGATTAAGCTTCTTTGAACTTCTCTTGAGCTTCCTGTTACAATAACACCTTTGTCTTTAATGTCCATTCCAGAAATGGCAGAACCATCACCAATATAAACAGTAGGTAGTTTAATCTCTTTATCCATGTTGGCATTACCAGAGAAAATGAAGTCTTTCCCATTCATTTTCTTTTTGCCCTTTACTTTTAAGTAAACGTCAGACCAATCTGACTGGTACATGCTGAATTTTTGACGGTAAGTACCATTTACAGGCCCCGTTAAACCAATTTTTTTGTAGAAATCTTCTAAGAATTTTGAAGCCAATTTCTGACCCTCTGTACCTGTTTCTCTACCCATAAATTCATCAGAAGCCAAAACGCTAAGCTTCGCCTTCATGTCTTGTGGAGTGATTGTATTCCCGTACTTCATGGCAGTTTTATCTTGAGCCATTAAGCCTTGTGAAAACAAACAAACCACCACCGAAAGTGTTAATAATCTCCTCATTGGAATGTATTGTTTAATGTTGCAGTTTTATTAATTCACCAAAGCTAAAAAAATATTTAAAAGTACGGCTTAACTGTTACTCAAATGGTATTCTTTTTTAGCCGTCAACTAAGGATTTTCACACATAGTCTCTTACATTTGTGCTTCTTTTCAAAAGCGAGATTTTACACCTTATTGGAATACTGGATATGACTAAGATTGATTTAAGGAAAACCCAAAAATTTGAAGATCGACATAATGGTCCTGATCAACATGATGTGGCAGAAATGCTTAAGGTAATTGGATTACCAAGTGTTGAAGCTTTGATTGATGAAACAGTGCCTGCGGGAATAAGAATGAAGGAATCATTGAACCTTCCTCTTCCTAAATCGGAGTTCCAATTTTTGAAAGATTTGAGGCAGATTGCAAGTCACAATCAATTGTTCAAATCATACATAGGAATGGGTTATTATGACACCATTGTCCCAGGTGTAATTCAGAGAAATGTTCTCGAAAATCCAGGGTGGTATACTGCCTATACTCCATATCAGGCGGAAATTGCGCAAGGTAGACTAGAGGCCTTGATCAACTTCCAGACGATGGTGATGGACCTTACAGGAATGGCAATTGCAAATGCTTCATTACTAGACGAAGCAACAGCTGCTGCCGAAGCCATGTTCATGTTTTCTGGGTTGAAGAAGAAGGAAAAGAAAAATGCGAATACTTTCTTTGTTGACGAAAATACTTTCCCGCAAACCATAGATCTTTTAAAAACACGTTCGATTCCTGTAGGGATCAATTTGGTGATTGGTAAGATCGAAGAGCTTGATTTATCCAACGAAGACTTATACGGTGTTCTTTACCAATATCCAGCAGGTGACGGTAGCGTAAGAGATTTCAAATCTTTCATTGAAACAGCACAAGCCAATAATGTATTTGTAACCGCTGCTGCCGACTTAATGTCGCTAGCACTATTAACTCCTCCAGGAGAAATGGGAGCTGATGCAGTGGTGGGTACTACCCAGAGATTTGGTGTACCAATGGGCTATGGTGGGCCACATGCAGCTTACTTTGCCACTAAAGACGAATATAAACGTCAGATTCCGGGTAGAATTATTGGAGTTTCTATCGATAGCCAAGGCAACAAGGCTTATAGAATGGCGCTTCAAACTCGTGAGCAGCATATTAGAAGAGAGAAAGCAACGTCTAACATCTGTACCGCTCAGGTTTTACTTGGGGTAATGGCCGGAATGTACGGTGTTTACCATGGTTCTAAAGGCATTAAGCATATTGCTCTTAAAATTCATGGCTTCGCGAAGCTATTAGATAAAGGTTTGAATTCTTTAGAGTTCAAGCAATTGAATGAAGTGTATTTCGACACTTTAAGAATTGAAGCAGAATCTTCTGTTTCAGATAAAATCAGAACCATTGCCGAAGTAAACGAAATCAACTTCAGGTATTTCGAAAATGGAGACATTGGTATTTCTGTAGATGAAACTACAAGAGTAGACGATATTCAGTTGATCCTCGATGTATTTGCAGAGGCAAGTGGTCAGGTAGTTAAGTTTGATTTGGATGCTGAGGCAGCCAACTTAGAAGTTGAACTTCCTAAAGAATTAGATCGAACTTCTGATTTCATGACACATCCAGTGTTTAATCAGTATCATTCTGAGCACGAAATGCTTAGGTATATTAAAAAACTTGAGAACAAAGATTTGTCATTGGTGCATTCAATGATTTCTCTCGGTTCTTGTACAATGAAATTGAATGCTACAGCCGAAATGGTACCAGTAACTTGGCCAGAATTTGGTGGTATTCACCCTTTTGCTCCTTTAGATCAGACTAAAGGTTACCAAATGCTCTTCAACGATTTAGTGGATTGGCTTTCTGAAATCACTGGTTTTGACGATGTTTCTTTGCAGCCAAACTCTGGTGCACAAGGAGAGTATGCTGGCCTTATGGTGATTAGAGCTTACCACGAGAGCAGAGGTGATATGCAGCGTAATGTGGCCATTATCCCTACTTCGGCACATGGTACCAACCCAGCATCTGCGGTGATGGCAGGTATGAAAGTGGTATTGGTAGCTTGCGATGAGCGTGGAAACATTGATGTAGAAGACCTTAAACTAAAGGTAGAACAAAACAGCAACGAGCTTTCTTGCTTAATGGTAACTTACCCTTCAACCCACGGTGTGTTTGAAGAAAGTATCAAAGACATTTGTCAGATAATCCATGACAATGGCGGACAGGTTTATATGGATGGTGCCAATATGAATGCTCAGGTAGGTTTAACCAGCCCTGGTCTTATTGGTGCAGATGTTTGTCATTTAAACTTGCATAAGACCTTCTGTATTCCTCATGGTGGTGGTGGACCTGGTATGGGGCCAATCGGAGTAAGATCACATCTTGCACCATTCTTGCCGGGTAGCCCAGTTGTAGAAAGTGGTGGAGAACATGCAATTACTGCGGTTTCTGCAGCACCTTGGGGTAGCGCTAGTATTTTGACAATCTCTTACGCTTACATTGCTATGATGGGTGCAGAGGGGTTAACAAATGCTACTAAGTTGGCTATTCTGAATGCCAACTATATTAAGACAATTCTTGAAAAGGAGTTTAAGATTTTATACGCTGGTTCTAAAGGACGTTGCGCACACGAAATGATTGTGGATTGCCGTGACTTTAAAGCCAGTAAAATTGAAGTAGGCGATATTGCTAAGCGTTTGATGGATTATGGTTTCCATGCGCCAACGGTATCTTTCCCAGTAGCGGGTACTTTAATGATCGAGCCAACAGAGTCTGAATCGAAAGTAGAACTAGATCGTTTCTGTGAAGCCATGTTGGGCATTCGTCAGGAAATCAGAGAAGTAATGGACGGAATTGCTGATGAGAGTGATAACGTTCTTATCAACTCACCACATACTCAAGCCATGGTGTTAGAAGGTCAGTGGGAAAGACCTTACTCACGTGAAAAAGCAGTTTATCCTGCTGAATATGTGAAAGAAGCCAAGTTCTGGCCAACTGTAGCTCGTATTGATTCTGCCTATGGTGATAGAAACTTGATGTGTAGCTGTATTCCCGTTTCTGATTACGCTCCAGAAGAAGCTGAGGTATAAACCAGCTTTGACTTAAAATACAAACGCCTCGTTACGAAAAGTAGCGAGGCGTTTTTTTATGCTTGCTGAAGTGATTCTTCGCTTCGTTGATACTTGCTATAGAATTGGTAGGGGAGGTAAAGGCTTGCAAAGAGAATAAATGAAATGAATAAGAAGGTTTCTGCGAGGTCAAACTTTTCTGCTGATTCTATATTGTGATCCCTATTTAGATTACTTATTACTTGATTTAACTCATCATATGCATCGATGTTACCTGGGCTATACCTTACACGGTAATCCGATTGAAGTGTTTTAATCTCAAGGTCAAAACGTTTTGAACCTAATAAAGACTGACTGAAAAGAAGAATAGAGAGACACAAGCACACTACACTTGCGTAGCCTCCAATAAATGCGAGTTTTTTGATCATGGTGTTATATTTTTTGGTGGTTAAAAATTTTAAGTCGTTTTCAATTTGAATGGCGTAATCAGGCATTACTTTTTCCTTGGCAGTTGAGAAAGCAGAGGTAAAGTCTATTCGTCCATGTTCTATAAGTAATTCTACTTCGCAAGAAAGGTGGTCTACTAAATCATCGATTAGCTCGGTATTCGTAAAGCCTTGCTGGAGCAAATAGCTTCTGATTTGGTGTGTTTGGCTAGCATTAATCATGATACAGCTGGTTTTTGTTTTCCAAAAAGTAAGGATAGTGTAGACTGAAAGTCAGATAACTCTTGCATGGTGGGAGCCACTAATCCTGTTCCCTTCTTTGTGAGTGAGTAATACTTTCTGGTTCTATTGCCTACTAATACCGATTCAGTAGTAAGGAAACCTTCCTTCGTTAATGCATGAAGCGTAGGGTAGAGCGAACCTTCTTTAATTAAGATTCTGCCCTCCGTTTTCTCTTTTACCTTTTGCACAATCTCATAACCATACATTCTTTCTTCTTCAGAAAGCAGCTTTAGAATAATGGGTTTGAGTATACCTTTTAATAATTCTCGTGAATACATAGAACAATAATACATCATATTATGATGTATTCAAAAAATCTCTAATAATTTTTCGGAAGAGGGTAGCTATACTGACTAAACGAGCCTCCAATCCTTGTATATTAGCGACCATTCGAATAAATTTTGAGCAGAACTACATATTCAAATCAATTTTTACGTAGTTATGTTTTTGAAGCTTAGAATAACAAACCCGCTTTGACGATATACACCGCTTTAACATTTGCCAATTCAGCAGTACTGTGGGGACTTTTAGCGTTGGCTATCCCCGTAATCATTCACCTCTTCAATTTCAGAAGGGTGAAGCGCGTACAGTTTTCTAATATCGCCTTGCTGAAAAAGGTGAAGGAAGAAAGTTCTTCTAAACGTAAACCAGTAGAGCTGCTGATTTTACTTTCAAGGCTCTTGTTTCTTGCTTTCTTGATTTTTGCCTTCGCCCAGCCCATTTTTAAGGACAATGCGAACGATCAGGAATTATCTGATGAAGTGCTGATCTATCTCGATAACTCACTGAGTATGGATATGCCAGTAAGCTCGCAGCAAAGTGCATTCGATCGAGCTTACTCTCTGTCCACAGGTGTGGTGGACGCTTATCCTGAATCGGCCAAGTTTAAATTTCTCGAAAACGGTTATGGCAACTCCTTAAACACCAGTTATACGGCTTCTACTATTAAAGACAGGTTTACAGAATTAGAATTATCTGGAGTTGGGAGAAGCATGGATGAGATTCAGTCGCGAATTGCAGCCAGTGGTTTTCGTGGAGATGTATATCTGATTTCGGATTTTCAGAAGAGCAGGGAAAATGAACTAGGGAACATTGCTAGCGACAGTCTCCGTAACTACTATTTAATGCCAATTGAAGGCGAGAATAACAGCAACCTTTATTTTGATACTGCCTATTTAGAAAATAGTTTTCTGCTTGGCGCCATGAAAAACAACCTTAAAGTAGTGTTGAAAAATGAAGGTGCCGAAGATTTTGAAGACGTTAACCTAAGACTCTTTTTTGATGATCAGCTAGCAAGTACAGCTTTGTTGAATGTAGCCGCCAATGGAATTACAGAGCATATTTTTGAAATAGATCAGTCTGCCAAAGGATTAAATAATGCCAAAGTAACCCTTGACGACTCAAAAGTCTTATTCGATAACGAATACTTCCTAACCCTTAATAATATTGAAAAAGTAATTGTTCATGAGGTGAAAGGTCCTGACTCCAATGGCTTTATAGAACAGCTTTATGCAGATAATGAGTTGTTCAACTATAAGGCTTTCAACGCCAATAATATTGACAATAATGAACTGCTGCAGAGCGATATTATTATTCTGAATCAACTTTCAGACTTCTCAAATCAATTAATTTCGGCACTAAAAACCTTCCTAGAAAAGAATGGAACGGTATTGATTATTCCATCTGCCGAAAGCAACTTTCAGACTTTCTCTCAATTGGGACTTACCATAAGGTTTGACTCTGATGAACGTTTGGGCTTGGGGCAACCTAATTTCCAAAACCCATTTTTTGATGGTGTTTTCGAAAACACAAAAGAGGCCATCGCCATGCCAGAAGCATCCATCACCTATCGATTGATCAATAGTGAATTGGGTGTGTTGAATTTTAAGAATGGTAGAGAATTTCTTTCTAAGGCAGAATTGCCTTTAGGAAACGCCTATGTTTTTTCAAGTGACTTCAGTGCAGAGGCTACAAGCTTTCCGAGCCATTCTCTTTTTGTGCCCGTCATGTATAAATTGGCTTTGGGCAGTAAAGTCAATCTTTCCAAGCTCTATTATCTAACAGACGAGCAAACCATGGTCTATCCTCTAGAAGAAAGTTTAACGGCAAACGACATTGTAACTTTATCGGATGGAGAGAATAAGATTACACCTGACCAACGGATTTCGGGAAAAAGTTTAATTATGGAAATCCCTAAGGATGAACTAAAAGCTGGTCATTACAACATCTTGAAGGGAGAAACGGAATTGGGTACCATTGCTTTCAATCAATCAAAAGCAGAATCCTCGGTAGATCGCCATTCTATTGACGAATTAGAAACCATAGCACAGGCCAAAAACATCAATCTAATCCAGGCAGAAGATGGGATAGAAGTAAATCGCGAATTGACAGCTGGAATTAAGGGAATCAACCTTTGGAAATATGCTTTAATGCTTGGGCTTCTTTTTCTTTTTGCGGAAGTAATTTTAATCCGATATTTGTGATATGGAAATTTTAATCCGTGCTGCCAAGGTAATCGATCCTTCCTCTCCGCATCATAATTCGACCAAAGACATCCTTATTCAAGATGGTGTCATTAAAAAAATTGAAAACCAGATTAGCTTTGATGGAACTGTAATTGAACATGAAAACCTGATGGTTTCACCAGGTTGGTTCGATATACGGGCTCATTTTACTGATCCGGGAAAAGAACACAAAGAAGATTTAGAGTCGGGCTCTGCCGCTGCTGCCGCTGGTGGTTTTACCGATGTATTGCTGCTGCCCAACACCGACCCGGTGACTTCTAATAAAAATAGCATTAGCTATTACCTAAAGTGGAACAAGTCTGCCGATGTGAATTTACACCCTGCTGCTGCGGTAACATTGGGTTGTCAAGGCAAAGAGCTTACAGAAATGATCGACTTGCATACTGCTGGTGCAGTTGCTTTTACAGATGGTACTGAACCGATTTGGCATACAGACATTCTTTTAAAAAGCTTACAATACCTCCAAACTTTTGATGGTGTATTGATCAATCGACCAGAAGATAGAATGCTCACCGCTTTTGGAACTATGCACGAAGGCCAAGTAAGTACGGTTTTGGGAATGAAGGGAATGCCTGAATTGGCAGAAGAAGTAATGATTGACAGGGATTTAGAATTGCTAAAATACGCAGGAGGAAAAATCCACTTCAGTTTGATTTCTTCAGCCGGAGCAGTAGAAAGAATAAAAAAGGCCAAGGCCGAAGGCTTAAAAGTAACAGCCGATGTTGGTATTCACCATTTGATTTTTACAGATGAAAGCCTAATGGATTACGATACTAGTTTTAAGGTAAACCCTCCTTTCAGAACTGAAAAAGATAGACTGGCTTTGATCAAAGGTTTGGAAGACGGAACAATAGATGCTATTGTAAGTGATCATCAACCTCACGATCAAGAAAGTAAGCAGTTAGAATTTGATTTGGCCGATTTTGGAATTATTGGACTGCAAACATTTTATCCAGCCTTGCTTAAAGCATTGGGTAAGAGAACGGAAGAATGTATTGAACGGATTACCGCAACGCCAAGAAAAATATTAGGGCTTAAGGAAAACTCTGTTGTAGAAGGAGGAGATTGTTTGACGCTCTTTTCACCCCAAATAACATGGAGTTACAACGGAAAAACAAATAAGTCTAAATCAGTAGCCTCTCCATTCTTCAATCAAGAAATGACAGGGAAAGTAATTGGCATTATCAATAACGGAAGGTTTATTTCTAATGATTAAAGTTAATCCAAAACTTACTCGTTTATCTTTCAAGTATGGTGCCGTAACAGCCTTGTTCGTCATTATCGCTTTTTTAGTGTTTTATTTCATGGGGTTACAACCTTGGCGAAACCTTTTATCCTTCTTGCTGGATATTCTCATTATTGTTGTCTTCCTTTTTTTAGCATTAAAGGATTACAAGGACAATGTAGGTAGAGGAGAGTTTAGGTTCTATCATGGAATGACCATTGGGTTTATAGTATATGTTACAGCCGCTGCAATTTTTGCGCTGTTCTATTTTGTTTTTATCTATTGGGGTAGTCCAGATTTCCTAAACGAATATATTATTACAGCGCAAGCAGATTTGGTGAGCAGAAAGGATATGATTGTTACAGCGTTGAGCGAAGAAAGTTATTTAGAGCAATACGAAATGATTTCCAACACTACTCGAGGTGTACTTGTGTTTGATGTTTTCATCAAAAAATTACTCATTGGCTTAGTAGTGACCCCAGTCTTTAGTATTATGTTAAGGTCTAGTCGAGCTTGATATGGTTCGTTAATCCTGAAAATAATTCGCTTAAGTAAATTGAATCATAACATTCATTAAATCTCTTTTACTTCCTAAAAATTATTAATTTCAATCCATCAACCTTAAAATTAGAAATTATGGAAGAACAAGTCACCACGGGTCAAGTAATCAAAAAATGGGGTGTTATTTATGGAGCGGTTGCCACTGTTGTCAATGTGGTTCCAATGCTCATGGAAATTCAAATCTCATGGATTCAAATTGTAAATATTGCAATTGCCTTTGTTATGTTTATTTTGGCGTGTAAAGAATATAGAACTGAAAACGGAGGGATAATGTCCTTCGGAGAAGGTTTTAAAATAAGTCTAGGAGCAGCGGCTATTGCTGGTGTTATGAGATCTGTAGTCGTTTATGTATATGTGAAATTCATCGATCCTGAATATTTGGGTAGAATGAAGGATGTAATGAATGAAACTTGGAGAGCTCAGGGAATGTCAGAAGAGCAAATTGAACAAGCATCAGGTATGATGGCTGGTTTTTCAAGTCCTGAGATCTCCCTAGTCTTGGGAATTGTAGTGGTTGTTTTAGGAGGTTTAATATGGGGAGCGATTGTTTCTGCCATAATGAAAAACGAAGAAGACGAATTTTAGAAAGAATTGATACAAATTTCAGTAGTAATACCGCTTTATAACGAAGAAGAGTCGTTGCCTGAACTAGTGAATTGGATAAGCCGTGTCATGATTGAACACGGCTTATCTTATGAACTGGTCATGATAGACGATGGCAGCAATGATGGCTCTTGGGAGCAAATCCAACAGATGTCAGTAGATTTTCCTATTAAGGGATTGAAGTTCAATCGTAACTATGGAAAATCGGCAGCGTTAAATGTTGGGTTTAAGCATGCGGAAGGTGAAGTGGTAATTACTATGGATGCTGATTTACAAGATAGTCCAGATGAAATACCAGGCTTGTATGCTATGATCAAGGAAGGTTATCATTTAGTATCAGGCTGGAAAAAAACTCGTCACGACCCTATCTCTAAAACCATACCTTCTAAATTTTTTAATCGAATAACCAGAATTTTATCAGGCATTAAACTTCATGATTTCAATTGTGGACTAAAGGCCTACGATCAGAAGCTGGTGAAAACCCTAGAGGTTTATGGCGAAATGCATCGCTACATTCCAGTAATCGCTAAGCGCAATGGCTTTACTAAGATTGGAGAGAAAGTAGTAGAACACAGAGCTAGAAAGTACGGTACTACCAAGTTTGGTTTAGAGCGCTTTATCAACGGGTTTCTTGATCTGATTTCGATTTCCTTTGTGTCGCGATACAAGAAAAGGCCAATGCATTTTTTCGGCACTTTGGGCACACTTTCATTTCTTATCGGATTTGTTTTCGTTGGTTGGATTTCATGGCAGAAAATTCATGCAATTTATATTTCCAAGAGCAATGTGTATAGAGATGTGGTAGATCAGCCACTATTCTTTTTGGCCATTGCGGCAATTATTATTGGTGTTCAGTTATTTTTGGCTGGTTTTTTAGGGGAAATGATGACCATGAATTCCCAAAACAAAAACGACTATATACTCGAAGACCATGTTGGTTTAAAGAAGAAATGAGGTTCTTTTCTGTAGT
>Ga0207884_1000186_pt1 | contig 55764 bp, 49 predicted proteins | sample MalvirmetaMSP144_FD_184236 | JGI IMG/M metagenome (GOLD analysis project Ga0207884, IMG submission 184236) | Marine viral communities from the Deep Pacific Ocean - MSP-144 (SPAdes) | ecosystem: Environmental > Aquatic > Marine > Oceanic | place: Pacific Ocean | collected 2011-07-08 | reverse complement strand
CCTTTAACAGTATTCGCTATGTTGTCATCGACATGTAGCCATCATTATCGAATTAAGGAATGTGCATGGATATTACTGAATTGCTGACCTTTAGTGCAAAAAACAATGCATCCGATTTGCACATCTCTTCTGGTGAGCCGCCAATGATTCGGGTTGATGGCGATATAAAACGCATCAATTTGCCTGCTATGGAACACAAAGAAGTGCATGCCATGATATATGACATCATGAATGACCGTCAGCGTAAGGATTTTGAAGAGTTTCTGGAGGCAGACTTTTCGTTTGAGATTCCCAATCTGGCGCGTTTCCGGGTCAATGTGTTTAATCAGAACCGGGGGGCAGCCGCGGTTTTCCGGACCATACCTTCAACGGTGCTGACACTGGAAGAATTGGGTGCCCCCGAGATTTTCAAACAGATTTCCGACAATAATCGCGGTATTGTGCTGGTCACTGGACCGACTGGTTCCGGTAAGTCGACCACGTTGGCTGCAATGATTAATTATCGTAATGAAAAAGATAACGAACATATACTAACCATTGAAGACCCGATTGAATTTGTACACCGCAGTAAGAAATGTCTAATCAATCAACGTGAAGTGCATCGTGACACCCATGGCTTCAGTGAGGCATTACGCAGTGCTTTGCGGGAAGATCCTGACATAATTCTGGTCGGGGAATTACGTGATCTGGAAACCATTCGTCTGGCACTGACTGCCGCGGAAACCGGTCACCTGGTATTTGGCACCCTGCATACCTCATCAGCGGCAAAAACCATAGACCGTATTATTGATGTGTTTCCGGCGGCGGAAAAGGATATGGTACGTTCCATGTTGTCAGAATCCTTACGTGCGGTTATTTCCCAGACGCTATTGAAGAAAGTCGGAGGGGGGCGCATTGCGGCACATGAAATTATGATTGGTACGCCGGCTATCCGTAATCTGATTCGTGAAGATAAAGTCCCGCAAATGTATTCTTCAATTCAAACAGGTGGTGCCTTAGGAATGCAGACATTGGATCAGTGTTTACAGGATTTGGTACGTCGTCAGCAAATTACCAAGCATGAAGCATTACCCCGTGCCGTGAACAAGGATCTGTTCCGTTAGGAGATCATGATGGAAATAGTCACTATTCTTAAAGCTGCGGTAAAACACGAAGCCTCAGATATTTTTATTACTTCAGGCCGTCCAGCCACCTTGAAAGTAAATGGCCGTATGGCAACACTTTCGCAGGAACCTTTAACTGAAGAAGAAGCCCGTGAATTGGTGTTGAGCACCATGAACGATGAACAAAAACGTACTTTTGAACGCGATAAGGAATGTAATTACGCTATCGATACCAAAGGTGCCGGCCGTTTTCGAGTCAGTGCACTGTATCAGCGCAGTCGAATCGCTATGGTCTTGCGTCTGGTAAAAGGGGAAATCCCCACCATTGAAGAACTTCATGTTCCTGAAATCATTAAAGAACTTGCAATGACCAAGCGTGGCCTGGTGATGTTTGTGGGGGCCACCGGAAGTGGTAAGTCAACCACACTGGCGGCGATGATTGGTTATCGTAATCAAAACAGTACCGGTCACATTTTAACGATTGAAGACCCGATTGAATTTGATCATAAACACGCAGGATGTGTCGTCACGCAGCGAGAAGTGGGGGTGGATACCGACTCCTACGAAGTGGCATTGAAAAATTCATTGCGACAGGCACCAGATGTCATTATGATTGGTGAAATCAGAAGTCGTGATACTATGGATTACGGTATTTCATTTGCTGAAACCGGTCACCTGTGTTTATCAACCCTTCACGCCAATAATGCCAATCAGGCGATGGAAAGGGTTATTAACTTTTTTCCGGAAGACCGGCACCAGCAATTATTTCTTGATTTGTCTCTCAACCTTAAAGCTGTTGTGGCACAACGGCTGATTCCAAAAAAAGATGGTTCAGGACGGGCGGTGGCAGTTGAAGTCCTGCTCAATACGCCATTAATTGGAGATTTGCTCGAAAAGGGTAAGGTTGCGGAAATCAAGGATGTTATGAAACGTTCTCGGGAATTGGGGATGCAAACGTTCGATCAGTCTTTATATGATTTGTATAAAGCTGGAGAAATCTCATATGAAGACGCATTGCGAAATGCTGATTCAAGTAATGAAGTAAGGTTGATGATCAAGTTAGGCTCGGAAACTGGTGAACTCCCTGTGGACGCTGGTGCCCAAGCTTTATCCCTAGAAATGGAAAGCGACCCAATGGATAGCCGCTTTTAATTTTCAGGGACATAACTAAGATTAAATATGCCTTTTTTTTAATATGTTACACTCCAAATGTAAATCGTATTATTATGATATCTGAATCTGAACACATGGATTAACCACCGTGTCAGCCAAGATATCAAGAAACGATTACCAACTAAGCAATAAATCTAAAGGAACTAAAACTATGAATATTACAGTTAAATTAACGGCAGCATTGCTGACGATTGGTTTGCTGGCTGGTTGTGCAGGTCCAAACCAGCGTGCGTATCAAGATTATACTTTGTGTTCTGCTCTTGGCGGTGCCGTTGGTGGCGCAGCAGTCGGTGCAGCGGCAAGTGGTGGCTCTGGTGCTGTAGGTGGCGCTGCAGTCGGTGCAATGTTGGCATTATTACTTTGCCCAACTGATGAAGCCCAGGCAGAAGAAGTAGCAGCAGAAAAAATGATGTGTGAGCATGAGCCAGTTCCAGGTGCATTGCTTGATGCCAATGGTTGTGCAATGGATTCAGACAATGATGGTGTTGTCGATGGTATCGATATGTGTGCTAACACACCAGCTGGTGTAACAGTTGATGATGTTGGTTGCCCAATTGATTCAGACAGAGATGGTGTAGCGGATTACAAAGATCTTTGCCCAAATACGCCAGAAGGTGTAATCGTTGACCAGGATGGATGTCCAATCGCCGGTGAAACCATTCTGTCATTGAATGACGTTCACTTTGAATTTGATAAAGCAACACTAACTCCTGAAGCTCAATCAACTCTTGATGAAGCAGTAGATGCTTTGTTGAACAGTGATGAAGTGGTTGAAGTACGTGTTGAAGGTCATACAGATAGTATTGGTACTGAAGCATATAACCAAAACTTATCACAACGTCGTGCAGAGTCAGTGGTTGACTATCTCACGTCAAAAGGTGTTAATGGCAACAACCTGATTCCAGTTGGTATGGGTGAAAATCATCCAATCGCTAACAATGAAACTGATGCAGGTCGTGCTCTTAACCGTCGTGTTGATTTTGTTGTTAACCCATAATAACTAGAACTTTAGTTGAAATGAAAAAGGCCCTTAACCGGGCCTTTTTTGTGTCTGCTGTTTTGAGTGAAGTGGTAAAGAAGGTACTTTGAGTTGCAACTAAATGATTAGTTTTAAAACGCTGAAGCGTTGAAAATTTTACATTTCACCATGTTATTTCTACCACGGTTTAGTGCATCTTTATTTTTAAAATTTCCAGATTTAATATGGAAAACAGATACATATCATCTTGGCATGATTTCTGTAATATTCCTTGTGACTGATATTTTTGCTGAAACTGCATTGAGCTTTATTGCAATTATTTAAAGTTTATTTCAGCAAAAGCCTTTGGTAATAAATAAAAAGCAACAAGCCCTAGGTATCAGATTTTTTAGAGCAACAAGGAGAAAAAAATGAATACAGATATTGCAGAAGGTAAATGGACTCAAGTTAAAGGTAAGCTTCGTGAAAGCTGGGGTGACTTAACTGATGATGAAATTGAACAAACAAAAGGTAATGCCCAGCAATTGGTTGGTCTCCTGCAGGAGCGATATGGCCTGGCAAAAGATCAGGCAGAAAAGGAAGTTGAAGCGCTTACCAAATAGAACGCTTTTTGCTGGATTCCACTAGCTCCAAAGACGCCGAAAGGCGTCTTTTTTGTTAAACATGAATATTTTCCTGATAAAGCTTGTAATTTATTCATGATTATTAAAGTATTTAAAGTGGGAGAGTTGAGTAACCCCATGAATTTATTTGGTTTATATACTTGGCATGGTTATAGCACCTGTTTAGTGAGTGACATTAAATCAATTAGGAGATAAATGATGAAAATTAAAATGAACCATTTAGCAATTTTGACCGCAGCTACCTTAGTTACTACCCCTGTGCTAGCAAATGACTGGCAAGGTGAGGCTAATGATGCTTGGCTGGATGGCAAATTAGAAACATCATTATTGCTGAACACCGAACTGAATAATTTTAAAATTGATACGGATATTGAAAGTGGGGTTGCAGTTTTAAGTGGTGAAGTGAACAACCAGACGCAAAAAGAGCTGGCTGGTGAAATTGCAAAAAATATTGAAGGTATCTCTGAGGTTAAAAATAACCTGACGGTAGATAAAAACTATCGTAATGAAGATAACAACGATGATAAATCTTTTAGCCGTGCATGGCATGATATGACTGTAACTGCCGGACTTAAGATGGAGCTTGCTGCTCATGATGAGCTTGAAGCCACTGCCATTGAAGTCTCAACCGACAATGGCGTTGTCACATTGAAAGGTAACGTGAAAAATGAGGCCGAAAAAGATCTGGCGGTCGAAATGGCGAAAGGTTATGACAAGGTTGTTGAAGTCAAAGATGAACTCGTTGTAACAAACTGAATGTCACATGTTGAATAACAGAGATCAGCAACTTATTCAGGAGTTGAAGAGTATCTGTGCAGATGGACGCAACTTCTACGATATGACCGCAAGGAAAGTGGTCAGCAGTGAAATAAGAATGTTGTTGCGTGAAATGGCTCTGGTACGGGCTGAAATTGTTGACGATATTAACAAGCGTTTTGCCGGGCTCAAGGATACTCAGCCTTCCAATAGTGAGTTAGCGTTAACAATGCGGGCAATCTACAAAGTTGCATATGGAACATGTGAGGATGTAATTGATAAAGATTGTCTTGCTGATTTGGAATCAATGGAAATGCATTCATTGGAAATTTTTAAAATTTATGTAAGAAGAATGCACGATCGGCAAATGTCATCTTATCTTGCAGGCCATCTGGCGAATATACAATTAAGTCAGGATCGTTTGCTAAGATTAAAAAGTGATAAACGACATCATCGCCGCATAGGTTGACTAATCAGCTATTCCATAAAAGAGGTTGAAACATTAAGTTTCAACCTCTTTATCTATGTTAAGAAATCTATAAAATCCGCATGTTAGACTCGAATTTAATTATTATTTAAAAACGGGTCTTATGCCAAAATTACTGTTAATCACAACTGATGAAATCTTATCAGCGAAATTGAGCAAACTGCTTTCTGCCTGTAACTTTAGTTTAGTTCAGGTTGCAGACTTGAGTGAGCAAGATTATCAAGCAGATTTGGTTATCTATGCCCCCCAAAAAGCCACTGAGTCTGACTATAAATTATTCGAAACACATCCTTTGCAAACTACTGCTGACTGGATTTTATTAAGTGACGGTTTACCCAATAAATGGTTGGACTTAATGATGAGTAAAGGGGGGGCTTATCATTTTCGACAGATGAGCGACTTCACCCCCCTCATTGAAGTGGCCCAGGAATTTGCTACAGAATTCAAACAGCTGAAAAAAAACCGTCAGACTGCCACACTTACCTCCACACTTGATCAATATGGCTCGCTTCTGGGCTCCTCTGCTGCTATGCATAAGCTTTATCGTTTGATACGACGTGTCAGCCAGACAGATGCCAGTGTATTTCTGATAGGCGAAAGTGGCTGTGGTAAAGAAGTTGCTGCCAGAACAATTCATGAACAAAGTGAAAGAGCTAACGAACCGATGGTTTCAGTCAATTGTGCGGCGTTGGCTGCAGATCTTATTGAAAGCGAATTATTTGGTCATGAGAAAGGTGCGTTTACCGGGGCAGTAAACCAACATATCGGCTTTTTTGAACAAGGCGGCAACGGCACGTTATTACTGGATGAAATCACTGAGATGCCTCTGGCATTACAAAGTAAACTGCTGAGAGTATTGGAAAGTGGTGAGTTTCGTCGAGTAGGAAGTGATGTGGTGCGGCAATCCAAAGTAAGGATTATTGCCGCGACCAATCGTGAACCAGAAGAAGCGATTGAAGCCGGTTTTCTGCGTGAGGATCTCTATTTTCGTCTGGCACATTTTCCCATCAAACTTCCTCCGTTACGGCAGCGGGACAATGATGTCATTGAGCTGGCCAAACATTTCCTCGCTTACCGAAATGAAGCGACAAATTCAGGCAAAGTATTTTCCGATGATGTACTGGATATTTTTGCTCAATATAGTTGGCCGGGAAATGTCAGAGAGCTTAAACATTGTGTTGAACGGGCGCATATATTGGCAGAAGATGTAATAACCGTTGATGATCTACCTGATTTTGGCAACGGCCACTCTGCAATAGAAAATGATATCGGGCCCGGTACTTCGATTAAAGATGCTGAAAAAAGCCTGATTCTGTCGACATTAGAAGCCTGTCAGCAAAATAAAACCAAGGCAGCCAAGCAGCTTGGCATTACCGTTAAGACTTTATATAACAAACTTGATCAATATGGCCAATTAGAACCCAATATTCATGCAGGGGCTGAATCAAACTGATAACGCGTGGCCAGAGAAGAGAGTTAAGTAAAAATTGGTGCGCCTGACAGGAATTGAACCTGTGACCTTCGGCTTCGGAATGCAAAAAAATACTCTTATATATTTCAACAAAAAATGACATTGAAATACAAATATAGATATTAAATGTATGTAAATTTATGATTTTTAATGTGTTTTAAGTCTAACGATTTACGACAAATAAGACCGTTTAATGGTTAGGTTTAACAGCCATATATTCAACCGAATCCATGAATGTCGGAAAGTTTGTCACGCTCAATTATCAAAAAAATGACTATTAGCCAATTTTAGGGACTGACAAATTTATAGATACCAGTCACCTTTTTTGTACGTGTTACGTCAGGCACTTAATCTTGAAAGCTGTTACAAAACAGCCCATCTGTGAGGTAATCAATGGCAGATAAACACAGCAAAATTCCACATAGCAATCTGCACGGCGACAAGGCACATCATAAAGTCAGCCTAAATTCTGCCAGCAGCGCTACAGATACTCAGCAAACAGCATCGTTAGAGCCTCCCGACTCTGCAGTGAACATCCCGGATGGTCATTATTCTATACAGTTCACTATTAACAGCACCCCTTGTAACCTAAATGTGACACCTAACATGATATTGCTAGATGTCCTACGTCATCAGCTAGATCTGACCGGCACAAAAAAAGGCTGTGACCATGGTCAATGCGGGGCATGCACCATCCACGTGAATGGCCAGCCGATTAATTCTTGTTTGAGCCTGGCTATTGCCCATGATGGTGATGAAATCACTACCATTGAAGGGCTTGAGAAAAATGGGAAATTACATCCACTACAGCAAGCATTTCTTGAACACGATGCTTATCAATGTGGTTATTGCACATCGGGTCAAATGATGATGGCACTCAGCGTTATTAATAATCCTGATATTGCTGAAGATGATGCCGCAGTTAGGGAAGCAATGAGTGGCAATATCTGTCGTTGTGGTGCTTACAAAAATATCCTCAGCGCCATTCAGTCAGCTCGAAAAGTGATGAAACAGGCTTAGGAGAAATCCATGCGTCATTTTAGTTATAGCTGTGCAGAAAGTATCGATCAGGCAGTAGCCACCTTCTCTGAAAACCAACATGCCTCGTTTCTGGCCGGTGGTACGAATTTACTGGATATGGTCAAGCTTGACCTGATACGTCCTGAGATCATCATCGACGTGAACCGTTTAAATTTAAACCAAATTGAAGTGCTTGAAGACCAACGACTCAAAATTGGAGCGATGGTGAGTAATTCAATGTTAGCCCATCATGCTTATGTCAAAGAAAAATACGCGGTGCTTTCCGAAGCACTGCTGTCTGGAGCCTCCACCCAATTACGGAATAAAGCAACCACTGGCGGTAACGTTATGCAGCGGGTACGTTGTCCGTATTTTCGTGACAATACCTCGATGTGCAACAAGCGTGATCCCGGTTCAGGTTGTTCAGCAATTGAGGGCTTCAACCGTTCTGTTCACGCTGTGTTGGGCACAAGCGATCAGTGTATCGCCAGTCACCCTTCTGACATGTGTGTGGCCATGGCAGCCATTGGGGCGAGCGTCACGGTAACCGGACCTTCAGGTGAACGCGACATCAACTTTCTCGACTTTCATCTGCTGCCAGGTGAGACGCCCTGGGAAGAGTTTGCTCTTAGAGAGGATGAACTGATTACACATATAACGCTTGATGCGCCTATCGAAGGTGCTAAATCCACGTACCTGAAATTACGCGACCGTTCGTCATATCAATTTGCTTTGGCTTCCAGTGCCGCCATAGTAGCGCTCAACGGTAATAAAATCCAAGAGGTTCGACTCGCCCTGGGAGGCGTTGGCACCAAGCCATGGCGCGCATGGGAAGCTGAAAACATGCTGCAAGGTCAACCAGCTAATATTGCGACCTTTGAGAAAGCCGCGCGCATCGCTATGCAAGAGGCTAAAGCCTATAAACATAACGCTTTCAAAATTCCGTTAGCACAGCAAGCGATAGTTCGCACGTTGCTCAATCTCACCGCAATTTAATGCAGAGTTTAGAGGTATTCTCACCATGAGCGAAAAGATAACTGGCGCAGCTCAGCCGCGTATTGATGGGCCGGCTAAGTTAACGGGTCAGGCTAGATACTCTTCGGACAATAATCTTACTGGCATGGCTCACGCCTATGGGGTGTTCAGTGCTATTGCCTACGGAAAAATAATTAACATCGACACAAGCTTAGCCAAACAATCACTCGGTGTGATCGATATCTTCCATCACGACAACTTCCCGGATTTGTATCACACACCGAGCATGATGGAGCAAGAGAACAAGGTCGAAGAAATACGCCTGCCTTTTGAGGATAATCATATTTACTATGCCGGCCAATTTGTGGCTTTGGTAGTAGCAGACACCTTAGAAAATGCTCGTGCTGCCGCTTATAAGGTCAAGGTCGATTATGAAGCTTATTCGGCCATCGCCAATTTGGAACAAGGGCTTGAAAACAGTGAGCTGCAGATGCAGGAAAAAACGCAGCATAGCCGTGGCAATCCTGAGCAAGCCTATCAGACAGCCAAACACACTATTGATGCTACTTATAGAACACCGGTTGAAACACATAATCCGATGGAGATGCACGCGACCGTGGCGGCTTGGCAGGGTGATCACCTCACCATGTATGACACGACACAAGGCGTGGTGAACGCACGTAATGTCTACGCCAAAGTCTTTGGACTCTCCCCCGATCAAGTCACAGTACTGACACCATTCCTTGGCTCTGGATTTGGCGGCAAACTGTGGCCCTGGCCTAATGCCATTGCTGCAGCCGGGGCAGCCAGAGCGGTTGGTCAACCCGTACAACTTGTGGTACCACGACAGGAGATGTTTACAACAACGGGGCATCGGCCTGAAACCCGCCAGCGGCTTCGCCTAGCCGCCAATGAGGATGGAAAACTTGTGTCGGTACGTCATGACTCTATATCCACCACATCGGTCATCAATAAAACGGGAAGTTACGTTGAATTGTGTGGTGGTATGACTAAAGCCCTGTACTCCTGTCAAAATCTAAGCGTTACCCATGGTATTACCTATGTCAATCGCGGCACGCCTACTTCTATGAGAGCACCAGGCGCCGCGTCAGGTTTATTTGCACTTGAATCCGCGATGGATGAGATGGCAAATACACTTGGCATGGATCCACTTGAATTTCGACTTATTAATTATGCAAATCAAGATGAAAGTCAGGATCTACCCTGGTCAAGCAACCACATTCGCGACGCATATGCTCAGGCTGCCGAACAATTTGGTTGGGCAAAACGTAATGCGAAGGTAGGATCGATGCATGATGGAAATGAAATTATTGGCTGGGGCATGGCCAGTTGTAATTGGGAGGCAATTCAATATGGATGTGATGCCCGTGTCGCCTTTCGTGAGGATGGCACCGTCTTCGCCTCCTGTGGGACTCAAGATATCGGCACCGGCACCTATACTATTGTTGCTCAAGTGCTGAGTGATTTAACGGGTTTACCGTTAGACAAGATTGAAGTCCTGTTGGGCGACTCTTCGTACCCTTCCGGACCCATCTCAGGTGGATCCTGGGCCACGGCTACCACTCTGCCTGCAATTGCTAAGGCTGGGCGAAAAGCAATTGAAACACTTAAAAAATACGCCATTTTGTCAGGTGGCAGTTTTCCGAAGGCCAAGACTGAGGATCTCATTTACGAACACGGTCAACTTAGAGATAAAAAGGGTAAAACCGTTCACTTCATGGAAGTACTTAAAGCCCGTCGGCTCGCTAGTGCTGAAGGTGAGGCCCATACCAATGGAGGGCACACAGATAAATTTTCTTTTCGTTCTTTCGGTGCGCATTTTGTTGAAGTACGTTGGGATCCGGGCATCTCACGTCTGCGTGTCAGCCGGGTAGTCAGTGCTATTGATGCTGGCCGGGCGATGAATAAACTGACCTCACGCAATCAAATCGAAGGTGCCATCGTCATGGGAATCGGTATGGCACTTTTTGAGCAGACCGAGTATGACCCACGGGATGGGCGTCCGGTAAATAATAATTTCGCCGAATATCTGGTGCCCGTTCACGCTGACCAACCGGAGATCGACATTATTTTACTCGATTATCCTGACTACAATTTCAACGAGTTTGGTGCTCGTGGATTGGGTGAGATTGGCATTACCGGACTAGCTGCTGCGGTAGCCAATGCTGTCTTTCATGCGACCGGCAAACGCATTCGAGAATTGCCGATTACGCTCGATAAGCTTATGGATGTCGTGGCTTAATTATTTTTTAAATCCGCGTCAGTGTATTTTCCTCGGGAATTTGAATATTTTTAATTCATTAGCCAATTCAAATCTGTTATTGCAGGTGCTCATCAAATTGTGGTGATTTTCAATCAGAGTGAATTGCCCGAAAATTTCTAAGTATTTTTTTCAACTGTTTTCATCATGATGCTTGCTAAAAACTTTCAATCTGATTTATGGGTATTAGACGGGAAGCAGCCTATAGCTTAAAGAAGTTATAATCAGTCTCATTAAGTGTGAATAAGTGCACATTGATGTCTGATAAGGAGAAGAAAAAAATGCTGATTGCTTTGATGATTTTGCTTGTTGGTGTGGCTTTGTTTTGGCCAATCAAAATCCATGCTCGTAATAGCGGTCAGACGTTGCTTAAAAGCGCTATCTCCGATCCTGCCTCGATTGGTCTCGCTGGATTTGTATTGGCCGGGGCAGCTATCGTTGTAACCGCTCCATTCTGGCCGTCCTTGGAGCTGCACAGAGCAGGACTTTTGATTTTTGCATTGGGCTGCGGTTTCAGTTTTATGTTTTCGTTCGCTACTGTGTATGACGAGATCCAAGAGAGGAGAGCGGAAAAACGCCCTGACCGTTCGATGTATAAACGACTCCAGACAATGCGAAAAAGCAAGCAGCTCTAATATGTGCATTCCAAATATGGTTGCCTAATTCTATTCCAACAACTTTATAAGCCAGCACCAGAACAAAAACCGTGTTTAACTTGCGCGATCGAAGACTCATGATAATGTCGTATTGAATCTTTTAATCACACAAGGAATAAAGAATGGATCCTCTTACAATCATATCTGGTGGGGTGTTCTTCGCAGTATTGATAATGTTTTCTATCGCTTATTTTTTTAATAGAAGGCATGTGCAGATTAAAACCATCCAAGTACTTGCACGCAAACTCGGTTTATTTTCCATGATCGCGATCGTTTTCGAATCGGTGCTAATGGATCATTTTTTTGCAATCCACGCTATTGCCTTAATTAGTTCAGTAGCCTTATGGGTAATCGGTTTACTTGAGCCCAGTAAAGAGCCTGCCAAAAGTGATAAACAAGCCTAAGGAGTCAGATGATGGGAATCATTGAGATTATAAACGTACCTCTTCTTCTTGGCGCGTTCGGTATATTGCTATTTTTATTTGGCTTGGCAGATATGCCGATCGGATCGATAAGAAACGTAAGAAGCCCCCTCAACGCACAATGTACACAAAGCTGAAAGTGCTTCGTCAAAAAGTCAGATAAGAATGAAGTAGTGTTTTCATCTTTGTTTTGTAGATTGCGTAGTCTACCCCATAAGGGTATAGTATGATTTATAAACAAAGCAATTTCAATCGCTATTCAAGAGGTCGCAAATTACTGATAAAGACCTCATCTCTGCATGCAGAGAAATGGACAAAGGTTTGATTGATGCTGACTTAGGTGGAAATCTTTATAAGAAACGAATCGCTATACCCGGTAAAGGTAAAAGCAGTGGTTATCGAACATTGGTTGGTGCAATCACAGGGAAAAAATACTTCTTTTTATTTATTTTTGCCAAAAGCGATAGATCAAACATTAATAAAAAAGAAGCATTGGCGCTTCGAGAATTAGCCAATGAATTTATACACTTTGATGAGGATACTATCAGTGCGTTGCTGGAAAATGGCGAATTGATTGAGGTTAGAGACAATGAGTAACATTTTAAATACAGTACATCAGACAGCAAAGGGGTTACACAAAGCTGGTGCTATCGACAAAACCACTATGCGTAAGTTTGACACGCTCTGTCTGACAACTATGCATGAATTCACCCCCAAACAGGTGAGATCTCTACGCGAAAAAAATAATCTGTCACAGCCTGTTTTTGCACGTTACCTTAACGTCAGTGACAAACTGGTTAAAAAGTGGGAACAAGGGGAGAGCAAACCAAGAGGCGCTGCACTAAAAATGCTTGTGTTGGCCGAAAAGAAAGGCCTAGAAGCGATTACCTAGAAATTAAGTTCAACAATTCCGCCTGTGCCCTCATTACGCATCGGGTAGAGCCCTACTTAAATATGAATACGAACGACACATGAATAATGCTAAGGGAATGGATTTTATGTCTCGGAGGAAAAACAACAAACAACTACCAAACTTTATCGTCAAGTCGGATCAGTCAGATGAATCTTACAAACATGACCTATGGTTTCGTGAGCAGGTAACCATTGGTTTAATTGAGGCCGATTCTCCAGAAGCCGTTCGAGTCAAAATGAAGCAAAGGGCTAATGCGCAAGCCAAATAAATCTTGATTTGAATTGAATCTGGTAGTGACTGGCAGAATACTTAGTTTCCCGTTCCTAAATCGTCATAGAATTTTTCAGAAATTAATAAGCCTACAAAAAGCTATACAGCCGACTAATTAAGCATTGAAAAAAGTTTTTTATTAAAATTGTAGTTGTCAGCTGTCACCAGTAGAGTTTGAAAATCGATTTTCGAGACGGTTTATTAATGTCTAGAGAATTAGCGGCGATTTGACGGATGAAATTAAGAAATTACTTGAACAATTAATCCATAATGAATCAGAATTTCAAAAAGAAGTTAAAGGAACAAATGAATATAAAGAAGCTGAAAATATATTGATAGGTAGGGTTAATTTGTGTGTAGAATTTTAGTAAATCTGAACCCCTCATATTAATGCTCAATTGCCTAGATAGCGTCAATCAAGTGTCAACATAGGTACTAATATGAATAGATCCATAGCCCTTAACCTAGAAAAATTGTGGCACCATGGTTTTAATGAATTCAATTCGACACTTGAACTACCTGAAGTAGTAGAAATAAGAGAGCAGTTATCTGCGTACAATCAAGGAAGACCTGTTGGTTATTCACTACTTAATTTCCTGATGTCTATGGACTTTCCTCTTTTTGACCCGTCAGGCAAAGAACGACAGAAACCAGACTTTAATCTGCTTGAATCCGAATTACACAAGACATATCTGCAAGATACACATACCAAGACCTATATTTGTCCATTAAATTTCATAGATCAGGACTTAACAATGGAGTTTGGAAGTTCGCGTCTAGGGAGATGTGATCCAGATAAACTTCAAGAATATTTCCACAAAAGTATGATTTATTTTCGTGGGCTTAACTTTGATATTCAAAAATTAACAGCGTTTAATTTTTTAATAATCAACGAAGAATACACTGATGAACACTTGGGAGAGGCCAGAACAGGCCTCTTTGCGTTTATGAATAGGGAATATACGTTTGGTGGTTTTCTGATCCACAAGCAATATTTCCCTAAAGTTGTTGAAGATGCCATTTTTTACCTATTGTTAGCCCCTTGGGAGGAAGTTTTATACGAAAGTATGGACTCTATTCCAACTTTTTCAATTCCTTGGGTATATGAAACGACTGACGATATTTTACACAATCCACATTTTCTTCCAGATATCACGCAATTAGCATTTGAACCAAAGTGGTTTAGTACGCCAGATGGTGTTGAGATCGAACGAGAAGTCCCGATTGAGATACAAATGCATCCAAACTTTTTTATAGAAACAACGAAAAAAAATGAGGACAATCTTTGGGGGAAATTTGAAGCAGTGCAGGATTTGCCATTATTTTCTAAACCAATTAAGCATTTTTTTATTCGTTTCTTTATGTCGGAGGGGGTAGACCAATTGTTAGCCCTTCTAACAGCAATTGAGGCCGCTCTTGCTTTAGAAATGGATCTCAACACAAACTGGAAAAAAGAAAATCTAATAAATCATAAAAATACTAATGCAACTCGCTTGATATCAATTAGGCTAAATAACCTTCTGGGAGGTGAAGAGCATGGTAAGACATTTGCAGAAATGTATAAACTCAGGAATAAATACATTCATGGCCACATGACTGATGAACCTATTAGTAATCAACAGATGGGAAACTTGTATGGTGTGGCCAGAAAGATGATTCTTAAACTTATAGATTTATCCCATGAAAAAAGACACTTAACTAGAGAAGAAATATTAATTAGTCTTTCCATTTAAAAAAACAATTCTGATGACTCAGTGTGATGTGTGATAACGGCTAGGCTACCGCGAGTTTGAAAGCACTTAATAACGCGACAGCCCAACCCGACTTGAGCATTAAATAATATTCTGGTTACGGTTTGTTTTACGCTCCCGAACTTCTGGCCGATTGATACTCACATCATCAGGTGCTTTTACACCAACTCTCACATGATTATCCTTTACATCCAAGACAGTTACAGTGACATCATCACCAATAAGCAATGATTCTAATACTCTCTAGTTAAAAGCAACCTAAAACCTCCTTGTTTATCTGCAGTTTCCAGCTTTACTAAAGCCCGCATTACGAGCATCAGATTCAGTATCAAATGACACAATATTTTTAGCGCTAATCAGCACATATGAAGGGCAACCTTGTGGTAGGTGGTAAACATTGCTATTTCAATTTCCTCTTATGGATTGGTCCATAGTGATATCAGTGGACTTCCCAAATTTCGATTTAAACAAACTTGTGACCCAATTACTGGCAACCTTTATTTGCTGAGATAAAATTCAGTGAATAGTCCATGGATTGGTGGGCTTGTTTAGATAAAAAAATTAAGGAAGGTTGAGTGATTAAAAAATTAGAAAAAAGTGCTTTAGTAGCAATTATCCTATCATCGGCCGCGGCCTGTTCAAGCCCAATGGATGCCAATAAAGATAACTTCAAAGCAGCAATAAATGATTATTACGAGGTAAAGAAAGAATGTGTAGATATCGGAAAGCTTCCAGTTACAACACCTGAGTCAAAGAATCCCACAGTATTGGATGAGTTTGAAATACTTGGGTTTTTAAAAGTTGAAAAAACGAAGATCAATAATGAATCACTTGAAGCACTGTTACTTGGTGAGGGGCCCAAGCAAGTGTCAGCTTTAAAATATACTCTGACCCCAGAGGGTGAAAGCGTCGCTAGTATTAGCTCTGGTGATAAGGTTAGTTTCTGTTATGCTCGAAATGAAGTAGAGGATGTTATTGATTTTACAAAGCCTACAGAAAGCGAGGGCTATGTTATTTCTCGTGTGTCCTATACATATAAGCTTGGAGATATTGCTGATTGGGCAAAAAATTCAGAGATTCTCCAGGAAAAGAACTTACGATTGAGACAAGCAATTAATAAATCTGATGAGGCAGTATCTGGCTCTGCCGTGTTAGTTCAAATGAGTGACAAGTGGAAGCATGGCAACTTGGTTCGATAAACACTCTATCAGTCCCCATCCAGATATAGTATGGGTGGGGGCTTAATTATCCTTTATGAATGCGTATGACACACCAAAGCCCTAATTGAAGAGGTAAGAAGTTGTATGGTAAGGCGAGAAAACAATGAAAAACCATCAGACTGTATCGATAAGTTGGAGCAGGCTGATGATTCTCGCAATCACGATTTATGGTTCCGTGAACAAGTAACTATTGGTTTAATTGAGGCCGGTTCTCCTGAAGCCGTTTGGTCGACTCCTGCAGCCATTCGAGCCAGAATGAAGCAAAGGGCTAAGGCCTGAGCCAAATAAATATTGCGTAGAATTGAATCTGGTGGCGACTGGCAAAATACTGAGCTTCCTGTTCCTCAATAGTCATAAAATTCTTCAGAAATTAATAAGCCAGCAAAAAGCTATTCAGCCGATTAAATAAGCATTGAAAAAAAGTTTTGTATTAACATTTTAGTAGTCAGCTGTCAGCGGTAAAGTTTAAGAATCGATTTTTGAGATGGCTGATTAGTGTCTAAAGAATTAGTAGCGATACAAAGCATTACCAAATGCTTAGCAATACAGTATTGACTTGACAGTGACATGTTGTCGGGACATAGTGTCCGAAACTGAACGTATGAACGGGATGGTTTCGACCATGCGCTCCTCCGGCCTAACGGCTATCCGCCCAAGAGCGGTTATAAAGTGAGCCCAGTTAAAGGAAAGCCCTGCATGTAAATGTAGGGCTTTTCTATTTGGTACTATCTAAACCCACTCTTTTATAGGTTTTCCCTGAAGGGTATTGTTAGCGATGCAAAAGAGCCAACATTCTCTAATTTTTGGCTATCGATAGTTATCTAAAAGTGCGATATGTTTTTCTAACGCTGTAAAAGTGGAGTCCAATAATTTTTGGGGAAAATCTTTTGGGAACCCCTGCAGTGTATGTTCGATAGCTTTATCTTTGTCTTTACAAAGTTGATCGAAAATTTCAGCAATCGATTGACGTGAAAGCCCTGCTTCAACGCCAGTCTCGATGATATGCCGAACAGCAATTTCTTTAATTTTGTAGTGTCTGGATTTACCAAAACTCATACTGAGCTTGTAATTCTTATGAGCTACTTGCTTGGCATCGACTGATGGCTGTAGTGTTAGGACATCGTAAAGCGGTGTCATTCTATATCTTCCGCCAGGCATTAAAGACAAACTAAAGTTTTTACCATGGCCATCTGTGGCACCAATAGCCCAAAATAAAATTGTGGACATGAAAAAGTCCATCCGGTCTTGCGTTGGCTCATCACTGCCACGAAATAAGTCCATTATTTCTACAATACCTGGACCTCCTTCACTTTGATATTTTCTCGTGGGTGGGATGGAGAGTGCTTGGCAACAATCTTCCTGTGGCAATCGGATCAGCCTGCCATCCGCAGTCCACCTCCTATCAAATCGTTCAATCACCAAGGCCCTACGACTTCCAAAATCAATGATCTCTGTATTAGCTGTTCTTAGACCAAAGTTTTTTAGGAGTTTTAAACACAGAAATTCATTCTCAACACTGTGGGTGAGATCCATACCATTCGACAGTTTGCCTATTTGTGGCTTGAGTATGTGTGTTGTTGGAGTTGTGCCTGTGGGTTTACTCCACTCTCCATTATGAAAGAGCAAAGCGGTCTTCTCTTGGGCTCCAGCAATGGATATTCGAAAGTCATTTTCTTTTTGTAGCCCGAGTGGTACCTCTTCTAACTCGCCCAGTAAGACTTCAATTTCATGCTCTGATAAAACAGTACCCTCAAGCTGGTTACTTGTTTCTTGAGAACTCCCTTGGGGAAGGAACTGTAATGCTCCAATACAATCTCTGCCAATCACTGACAACAGACTGAAAGCATCAGTGCCATCTGCACCAACACGTTCTGCAAGCCTTTTTCTAACACCGTCATTATCGGGTAAAAGGTTCTCGAAGACGGGTATTACCCGAGCACCGATGAAGCGATCTTTCCTGAGAGGTAAGGATAAAGAAACAGGAAAAGCATGTTCCCAATCTAACCAACGTTGATCATATATAAACGATATTGCGCCTGTGCTTTCACGAATAAGCTGTCCGACGATTCGGTTACTTATCCATACATCAAGCGGGATATAGTGTTGACGACGGCCCATGCTACAAGATTTCCTCTAGCTGGCTGATATTACCCTTACTGCGTTCTTGTATATGAATTTCCAGATCCAAAGCGGCAAATAAATCAAAAACAGTGTCCAGCTTCGTGCTCGAGACACCATTCTCAATTTTTGAAATTGTTTCCTGCCATATACCGCTTTTTGAGGCTAACTCACTTTGAGTTAAGGCTTTCGCTTTACGAGCGTGCCTGATGGCATTACCTAAATCTTTAGGCGATCTGACCAGTATCTTCATCTTAACCTCATCACAAGTAAATATGACCTTTAGATCATAAAGATAGTATATGACTTAAAAGTCATAATTTATTTTTATGGTCTTTGTATCATAAATCCAATATATGGTCTATAGGTCATAATAAACTTATTACGACTGAAGAAAGTTTTTATAAGGAATCACCTGAAAGTATAGTCAAAAGACTACGGAAATTAGCATAATCATAAAGGGCTATGAAAAGAATAATGGGAGGTACCCACCATGATTAGGAGCTCTGATGATATGGACCCAAAAAGCCAAGATGTTTCATTTCCATTAGACAGAATAACCTTATTTGATCTCGTCTGGTCCATGCCAATGACTGCATTGGCAGAAAAATGTGGGGTTTCTTCAAGTTATTTGGCGAGAGTTTGCACTCAAATGAGTGTGCCTAGACCAGAACGGGGTTATTGGGCAAAGTTAGCCGTAGGTAAAAAGGTAACTAAGCCTTCTCTTCCAGCACCTGGGCCTGAGGATATGCTTGAATGGAGCAAAGGTGAAGGTATAACCCCGAGCTCAAATCGCAGGATAAGAAGACCTGATATAACTCAGCACCCGAGAACTATAAGACGTGCAAGAGGCTCATGGCATCCTCTTTTAAGAGATGTGAAAGAGCTTTTCTTGAAAGGGAGAGAGACTGAGAATGGTTATCTAAAACCCCACAAAAAAATATTACCGGACTTGCTTGTATCATCAGAGGGTCTTGAAAAGCTGCTAAAACTAGCAAATAACTTGTATTGGTCTTTTGAAGAAAAAGGTCACAGAGTCACTTTTGAGCCAAAACATTCGAATTTGTTGAGACGAAGTCCAGAAAAATATATCGAGCCTGAAGCTTTAAACAGTTATACAAACTATTGGTCACCGTATAGGTCGACATTGATTTATGTTGGTGAAGTCGCCATTGGCTTGAAGCTTATAGAACTGAGTGAATCGGTGGAGTGTGTTTATGATTCATCCACACATCAATATATTCGAGTAAATAAAAAGCAGCAAAACGTATATAAATATTCCTGGACAACAAAACAAAATATCCCTGCTGGAAAATTTGTTGTAATTGCTTATTCTCCATACCCGGGCACAGAGTGGGAAAAGCTTTGGCATACAGGTGTAAGAAAAAGAAGGGAGATTATTGAGAATATCACGAGTGAAACAATTGCATCAGCACCCACAATTTGTAAATTACATGATGAAGCAGTTGAGAGGGCAGAGAAGCGAAGAAGGGAATGTGAAATTAAACGCCAGGAATATAAACGAGCAGAGCAGGCACGCCTTCGCCTAAAAGCAATTGAAGATAGCACATCGCAACTGAAAGATATTATCGATAAGTGGGATGAAGTAGAGCGTATCAAAGGTTTTTTTGATCAGGCTGAGCACGTGGTTTCAGGGCTTGATGTTACTCAAAGAAATGAGCTGATGATTCGAATAGATGCAGCCCGCCAGATGATTGGTGAGAATAATGCTTTGAATTCACTAAAAAGTTGGAGAACGCCTGAAGAGCTGATGGATGAGTTAAAAACAACTCATTCATCTTGGTTTTATGATGATTAATAATAGAAGTCTGTGCCATTCATATAACTACGAAAAAACTCCATGTTCAATCCGGCCAAGCAAGTTGAGTACTTCTTGTTGTCCCCCATCGGTTTCAATGAACTCTAATGGGATTTGATTATTCAAAGCACGTTTCGGCGTTTGAAGCCAATGTAATGCATCTCGCTCATTACCGATAACTTCTACTGCTCTAGCAAGTAATTTCTGATCCATTTTTAACATTAATACCTTTAACTACAACGCGTAATAATTTTTCCAAGCATAGTTTTAACGATAAATCTAATTGTCTGAATCGCCACAAATTTACTAGATACCTTTTTAGCCATTTTAAAGTTATTGAATAAACGGGCGCAATCGTTAACAATCAATCGACATGTGTCAGGTTATTTTATTAAAATTAAATAGCGAGCTGTGGGGTTTGTTGGTATTTGCCTCCTCCTACAGACATAGTTAAAGCAGTTCACAAGGTCGGCTTTTTTCGTTTCTGGATTGAAACTCTTGAAATAGAGCTTTCATATTTATTAATAAACTGCGTGGGGCAATATCCGGTTATCGCTTCGATGCCGTCATCACTTGAACAATTTGAGAGAATAGTGATGGCTTCTCCATGTATATTCAGCAATATATTCAATCGGTTAAACGATGTTTTCACCCAAATAATCTACTTGCTTACCCAGATACATCGGGTGGTCTGGACCTTTATATTGTGGCAACCATCGTTTATCTGACGGGCCTGTTGGATGATCATACTCAGTAGAAGAAAGAATAAGTTGTGCGTTTTTTGCTGCACAAAGCTTTTCCAACTCAGTCAGATATTTTGATAGATCTTCAGTGTGAAGCTCCTGTTGCTTTGGTGTATCCAGGATCAAAAATCTGAAGGGGCGGGAAAGTTCTGAAATATAGGTTTCGAATAGGGCTGCATGAATAGCCAATACCAATCTGATCTTGGTGCTGCCGGAAAAAAGGTCGAGAGATTCATTGTTAAACTTAAATCGCATATCAAGGTCTATATCGACATTCCTCGAAACGTTTTTAGTCTCAAGAATATCCATCCATTTTACAGCCAGCTCACGCAACTGAAGGCGCAGCCTGTTAAAGCTGTGATCAGCTCTTCCTGTGCTGGAGAGTTTGTCAATCCGGTCCTGAATGCGTTCGCGCTCTTGCGTTAATTTGAATAAATTCGAATTTTCTTTTTTGAGTGCTGATATTTTCCCAAGCTCTGATTGAGTTTCGATTAACTGTTTTGTCAAAGCATGAACCGTAGTAACTAACTGGTCTACGAGGCTTGTTGTTGCGGGGTCTATTTTCTCGGCCAATGCTTGACGTTCTTGTCGTAACTCATTAAGAATACCCTCAAGTACTTCAATTCTCATTTCCGCACGGGTTGAATTCCGTTCAAGATCTTTTATTTGGTCGCGAAGATATAATAAGTTTTTCCCGTATGATTCTGTGCTGCCCATGAAAAGTCCACAGTTTGCTGCTCCACAGATTTCGTTGAAAGATGAAAAGATTCGCCGAGCCTCTTCATTTAGGCTTAATGTTTTCACTTCACCTTCAATTTCAGTTCGAATGGATTCAATCCCGGAAATCCTATTCCTTAGCTCGTAAAGTTCAGTCAGTTTGGAGCTGATCTGAGCATCTTTCTGACGAACGAGTTGGGTCAGTGTTGAATTTGTAGTACTGCTTGTGTCAAACGAGTCTCGTAAGTTTTCAATTTGACTGGTTAACTCTTCAATACGCCCTTGTAAATTTGCCTGATTTACTTCGCTATCATCAATGTCTAGTGATTGATTATCTAAAATACGTTGTGCTGTTACAATTTGTCTAGTTTTAGCCTCCAATGCAGCTTTCTCTTGAATAAGTGATTTTTTAACATCAAAAGAATGTTTGGGGTTTAGGCCAAAGACAAATCTCACCATTTCAACAAATTGATCATTTATGAATGGAGAAGGGGACTTATATGCCGAGGTGTATCCATCGCCTTGATTGAGATAAAAAACGGGTAGTACTGTTGAAATATAAGGCTGAGTGGCCTCTCCTTTATTAGATATTAGTCGTGGTGGCTCCAGGTTGAGGCAGGAAAATAAGGTGGCGGAGAATGATCCTTCACTAAAATGTTCTGATCGTTCACCATCAAATTCTATGGTTCCATTAAAATCCTGATTTTTAGCCCCAATTTCTCGGCGAATAATAAGTGTCTTTCCGTCGCTTTCAGCTGTTAAAATTATTGCGGAACACTTTTCAAGAATATCCTCCCGGAACTTTAGTGGGAAGCCAAGGCCGGCAGCCAATGATTGAATAACGGGAGTTTTTCCACTGCCATTCTTGGCATAAATGAGGGTTGTTCTTTGGCCAAACTCAAGAGTTTGACTTCCCCAGCCGTTCTGTCCAAGGGGCTCAATTTTTAGTGATATTAGTCTCAATTAACTTGTCCTCTTACTTTGGACTCATCCAATATGTACCTATAACTCAGCTCGATAGTTCTCATGGAATGAGCAAGCGGACTATCACCCTTGGTTGCTCCTGAATATATTTTTTTTCCTAGGTCTGTCGCAGTTATTCGACGAGTATGTTTATCAATGCTCACCTGTTGGGTTGTTTCAAGAAATGTCAGGGCTTTAATAGTGCGAATACGTAGGTTTGCTGACCAACCAATGTCTTGAGAAGATCCCTTGAATCCTGCTACGGTCCTTTCCAGGCATTCTCCGACAAGCTGGCCTATCTCGGATAAAACTGGTTTGGAGCTGCCTTTTGATAAAGCTAAAATGGTCATCGCCAGAAGAGGCAGTTGAAAAAGTGCTTCATTGTTCAATGATTGTGCGGGCAGCGATTCTGTAATAGAAAGGCGTAAATGCATGTCCAACTTTTCTGCCTCGTTAAAAAATTCAGTTAGACTCATCTCGTAGCCCTTCTAACGACAGAAGAACAAAAACCACCAAAGATTAAATCTGAATTCAATGACGAGAATGTTTCTCCAACGTCAGTGTTTTTTATTCCGTCAATCAACCCTTTAAGATCTGAAAATTTGCCTCCACTTAAGAGCCATGCTTTGCATTTATCGTCAATTTCATCGAGCAGAAAAGTTAATTCAAAGTCAGGAAAAGTATGTCGGGCTGTGCGTAGCCATTCATCCCATGAAATTTTTGATCGAGATGCAGTTTCAATCATTTTTTCTGAGGCTCCGGCAGATTTAAGATGACGTTGCAGTATAGAGGCGGTCTTAATCGCGGACGGGTCTTCGCCATCGAGCAAAATTTTATAAACTGCTGTAGAAATGCTAAGGACGCCTAATAAATCTTCCAAGCCAACGCCTGTCACAAGATCAATGCTGGTTTTAGATAATCCTTTAATTGGTGCGCATGATTTTGACATAACCATCTGGACGAGACTGTTTGCGATTTCGTCAACTTCATGCCTGTGTAAATCAATTTCGCTATGCATCCAGATCGCATTTCTGGCTGAATCAGAAAAGGCTTGGAGAGATTCATCTATATATTGAACATTAGGCATTAATGAAAATTTTGATGCTATAACAGCAAGTTCATCAGGACTTAATTGGATATCTGGAGAAAAGATATGGCAAAATTTGTCAATAAATTGTCTGATGTATTTTTTATTGGATTTTCCCATTTTGAGATCGTTGGCAACATCATAAACATCATCCTGGAAGTGAACATTACTGAGAATTGTAACTTCTCGGCAAAGCTCCCCGAACTCAATTGTATGAATAAATAGCTTTCCGGCAATGCTATTGCGGACTGCCGTTATTTGTTCATCACTATCAATGGAGCCTGTTTTTTTCAGGGAATAGATTTCATCTACTTTCCATTGTTGATTGGATTTCCCTTTAGTTTTTACTTGAAAGAAATGATATTCGACAGTACCGCCTATAGTACGCCTTACAACGAAATCATCGTGATAATCACAATAAACACGGTCAACCTCTTTACCGCTTAGTATCTCCAGAGCTGCATATGCGGCTGCTTGAAATTGCATCCTGAAACGGAGAGTTGTGTCACGACCAACAGTCTCTCTTGGTACTTTATCGTGGATAGCGTCCATAGCTTTCTATTCCTAAACTCTTTGCTCATTTTGATCTATTAAATCGATGTTATACAGAACTTAGAGAACTAAATTTAATAAAGTATTGTTCACTTTACTACATAAAAGTATGTTTATAATTAAGTATTAGATGTATAAGCGCTGCTCATATGGACAATTGCTTTAATATCTCAGTGTCATTCATTGTGGGATAGGTCTTATGAGATGAAGTCTTGCAGTGCTGTATCGATATGCGCTATCTATTCACCGATATACCAATAAACTTTCGGTAAGTGCATTGGTTTTCATCTTTTTAATAGAATTTCACACATAAGCCTTTGATACCCAAAAAAATGTCATCTTGGGTTGCCTTCAAAGGAAGAGGTTAATTCGCGGAGTAGTGGCCTCTATCTGTAACGCTAGATCAGCTCCGGAAATACGTCGTACCGAAGAAGCCGCCACGAACTGAGCATCTAGGGCTAAAGCTATAACATCCAGTCTGGTCAATTGTGTTTCTCTGTAGCGATTACCGACATAATCCGGAAACTTGCTAAGAGCAAGTAGCAGTAATGAGTCATCTCTATGATTTCTCTCTTGAACCATTCTTCGACCGAGTTTTGCTAAGTCATGACCAAATAATTTCGTGTTTTTCAGGTCTTTCTCTGGTACACCTAGATGCAATAGAGTGCCTTTCATAGCCAATTCGGCAGTTAGGCAAATGGGTTGTAGAACTGGGCTACTGATAGAACCACTCTGGGATAGGTTTTCAGCAACCAACTTCAGTTGATCCGCCGCAAGCCCCCAAAAAGTTGAGGTGTTTTCTTGCTGGTCGTTGTGCTCAATACCAGTGACGAGGTCATACATATCTGCAAAAGCAAATGCAGATCTTTGTGCTATCTTTGGATCATTACGGCACCATGTAGTCCATTCCTGATAGCTTGAAAAGCCTAATCCTCTATCAATTGTTATATTTACAGTCCCATAAGCGACACCAACAGTAACTTTCCTCACACGATCAACCGATGCTGCTAGGCCTGTACCCATGCCTGGCCAAGTGAACTCAACTTCAGGAATCAAGCGAGCATATGCATACTGAATTTCATTTACTTGAGGATTGTCAAAAAGACCTATGGAAAACTGTTCGCCAAGAATCTCCATTGCTGCATGCAATGGTCTGGCATGAAATGGAATGTCTTCCTGGGCAAAGCGCTCATCCAACTCCAGAATATCTTTATCTGTGAATTTAATCATTTGAACGTGCCTTATGGCTTCTGATTTTGGGATATTCTGCAATCGACTAGAAATAATTAAAAGTAATTCTCTCATTCGCTGACCGAGCTGAGAAATTTTGATCCAGCTTAGACATTAGTTGAAGTCCTCCGCAAAGGATTTTTTTCGTTTTACTACTCAAACCGAAAAGTAAGTCTTTTTGCCTGATTTGATAACCGGCTTGGACCAATATCCGGTTATTCCTTCACGACATCAATTCTCTTCGATAGTCTACCTAACACTTGTTAATTTAGGTGTGAGAGACCTTGAGTCAAATACAAATTGCATTACAGTTAGGTTCTTTTTTAATTATTCACTCAAAGGTTAGTGCGTCAGGTGAGCAGTGGACCTGAGCACTGCTTCAAGTAAAGAAATATTTGAATCAATAGCGGCAAATTTTGTTGTAACGATTCGTTATCCCCCTATAGTCGATTTGTTCGAACGGTTGTTTGAGCTGGCAAGTTTTGCTGAATTGCATGCTGACAGATTACCCGATTTACCTGACTTTTTAGACAAACAACGGATACAGACTGCACAACAATATCTCATACAAAGAGGGCTTGGACGACAAGGCTCAGTTCGGGAGGGTAATCCGGCATTTGGCTTATATGGAAAATCGCCACTAGCCTCAGCTGTTATGCAATCTGCTGATATAGGATGCAAGGAAATATATGATGGGATCTGCATTCTATTAATACTCTATTGCACAGAACAAAATTCACCTTCAGCAAGAGATGAGGCATCACATGAAGTCAGACAATCTGCTAGATCAGTCAATCCTAGATATCATTTATTATCAAAACTGCCTTTCCTAACCAATGCTTCAGAGGACTATCACCTCATAATTCGGGCAAAGCTACAAACTATCGAAACTGAAAACGTCACAAAAGCTCAGCATAAACTATTTTATGTTCTGCAAAACCTCTCAAGCCTTGAAAGAAAAAGAACAAAGCCTTCTCGAAAAGAAAATGATCTTTTGACGACGATTATTGATTCAAAAAAAAACGGCGTATGGAATGAAATAAAACTTCCGGGAAATATTAAACAGGTTTATGAGTCATCTGCTGAATCTGGTGAGCCACCGATTAAAACAACTGTATTCGAATCTGATACAGAAGCCGAGCATGATCCCATTATTTTTGATTATGCTGTGCGCAAGGCCAAAAGTTGGGTTCAAAAATCTGAAACCTTCTCAAGAGTTGATACGACTGCACTAAATGAGCTGGAGAGGACTGAGTTTGTTGCACAGCTTAAACTGCTGCTTAAGAAACAGTTTGGTGAGAGTGTAATTGGTTTTGCAATTGCTCTTGTCTACTTATTGGGATTGGAACTTATTCAAATCCTCAGCACGAGATGGGGAGCAGTTGGCTTTATTGATCTTCAAGGGAGATTAATAAAGGCATTACCCGATTTACCTAGAGTATTTCGTTCAGAACAGAGTTCAGAGCTCTCCTTATGTTATCTACCACTCCCTAGCTTAGTGAGTTCTTGGATTAAACAGCATTCACAGCAATTAGCTGGCAGTGATTCACTTCTCGCTGCAACAGGTCAAACCGAAAGTGGTTTTGTTTCCAAAATTCATAGTTTGCTGAATAGCTGGCGCCGATATGGACGTTATCGTTTTAAATTGCCCAAGCTGGCTGCTGCACTCTCAGCTGAATTGACCTATCAAACAAGAGATCCACTAATCATAACCACTTTAGCAGGTGATCTAAAAAACGAACCCCCAGTTTTGATGTATTACCGTGTATTGAAACATGATGAATTAAGTCAAGTGTATCAAAAGACGACAGACTCCTTGCTCAATATTCCGGAAGATTTGCTTGGTTTCGATTTTGGATCGAGCACTGAGCTTCCTGGAAATGTTAAGGGACTAGTTGATGGCATTACAGCTAAACTCAAAAGCAAATTGAACCGCTATCCTGCCGACATTATTCAATCACACAACGCTTTCATGTATTTCACACTGACGATGATGCTGTTTGCAACGGGTCACCGTCCTGTTCGTGATCCGTTTTGCTGGTGGGATGAGCTTGATGTCAATTACGAAGGGAGTCTCATCAGTGATAAAGTCGTGTCATTAAGGCATGAATATCGATATCAGGTTATTCCCAAAATTGCCCAAGCACAGCTTAGAACTTACCGTCGTCATTTAAGGCAATTAGGTGCGCGACTATACAGAGATAAGTCCCTAAAAAGACAACAGCTCGGCGTGACAATCCTGAGCTGCCTAGAGGGAAGCTCAAAAAATATGCCAGTATTTTTTGAGATTGATGAATTAGGAGTGAAGTACTTTTCTGTTACTCAGAAAAGTTTGCAGACTTATTGGCAACAATTTACGGAGCTTCCGACAAATGCTGGACGTTCTGTGATGTGCCAACTTCTTGTTGATAATGGGGTGCCGTCAGGCATAGTCGAGCTATATCTTGGACATATCCATGGTTTGTCTCATCGACATGGTCCACGAGCCGGGCATGCGCCAGCCGTTGATTTTACAACCCTAGCCAAAGAGATCGAGCAGGTGATGAAAAAGCTGGGCTGGCAACATCTGAGTCCGTTCAAGCAAAATCGTGATCGGATCCGACTGCCGAAAAAATTCAAACATCAACTGCAAACTAGCCAGTCAACAAGAGCTTTTGGACCCGAAAAACGACGCTTGATAAGAGTAAAAAATGAGATTCAGATTAAGCAAATAATAACCAGCGCCAGATTCGATATTTTCATTAAGGCTAACAACAGGTATTTCCCAAAAGAGCAGGTCAATCAATTCTTCGATCGTATAAAGATAGATTGTCATCATGCCGGTCTTAGTATTCAGCGTGGTACAAACTTAGCATCACGCTGGCTAGTAAATGAAGCCCGAAGAGGGGTGACAATCGAAGACTTTCGTCCCGCTCGAACCATAACTGCGGAATCATCGGTTATAAGTCAGAAAATTTTCCAAGATCGGCAAAACTCTAAAAAACTCCAGCTCTCGTTGTTATCAGAATTTTCTATCCAGCAGAAGCCAGATAGTGTTGAGAAATCTCTGGCTGAGATTGTTGTTACCGCTGCTGTCTTTGGTGGTCTGGCAAAACCAGAAGCTCTTAAAATACTTCCAGAACATATATTCACAGATGTGTTTCGAATTGGTGTGAAGGGAGGCATTATCGAATTCAAAGAACATAGGTGGCTTCCAGACTCATTGACCCTTTCACGTATTATTTACATCCGAAATCATTATAGCTCTGAGCAAGTATTAAGTGGCATCGAGAGGCTACAAAGTCAACTCGTTCTATACCTTAAAAAGCATGCTTTAAAGTGTAATCAAGACAATGTATTTAGACGACTTTCCGAATTGGCCCAAGCCTTTAATTCGTGGGATTTACCGGGTGCATTTCATAATTATTGGATGCCTAAATCCGAGGGCAGACATTTGCCTCTGCACCGGTTAAATACTTTGCTAGAAGATAAGCCATATCTGCCTAAGAACATAAGTGAAAATGTTGTCGAAGACTATGAATTAGATTGGCTCCCTGCATTAAGCAAGAACCATTCAAAATGCCTGACTGCGACGCAGTGCTGGCGAGACATCAAGCACATATTTAAACAAGTTGAACTAACTCAGCCTGTTAGGACAGAAAAAAGGAATAGTGGGCTTAAAGCGAAACTGGAAAAGCAGCTAAAAAGATACTCTCAGCGGGACGAAGTAAGTGTAACGTGTAGAATTTTGATTGCCTGGTTGGTAGCTCGTTGTCATTCTGGTTTTATGAAAGAGAACTTGTCATTTCCGACCATTCAGCGCTATGCCTCTGAAATTTTTCATCCAATACTGACACTTGTTGGAGGAGATATACGGTCTTTTGATGAAGATGATTTCGAGGAACTGTATTGGGAGTGTATAGAATTTGGCGGTGGTGATAGACAGTATCGTCTAGGAAGATTGTATGACTTCCATCATTTTTTACAGATACATCTCGCGTTACCTAACATTAGCTGGTCAGGGCTTTTTGCATTCGCTGGGCTTAATTCGGTTGTATCCTCAATTGATGCAAATATTCTCACAATCAAAGAGTATGACGAGGCCATACAGACTATAAATAATGATGTCGGTTTAACTCCTTGGTTAAAAGCATGTTACATAATGACCCTGATGCTAGGGTATCGTTTTGGATTGCGGTTTGGTGAGGTGTTAAAGCTTAGACATATTGATGTTCAGCGTGACGAAAATAAAATTTTCCTACAAATTCGAGGGTCAGTGCATGGCGATCTAAAAACTCGCTCAGCGACCAGACAAATACCGCTCATTGGAAAGTTAAGTGAGCAGGAAGAAAAGGTCTGGGAGATAGTGACCTTGGAAACAGAGAGGTGGATTCAGCAGGATCACCAGACGCTATTATTATTTGATGGCGAATCAGCCAGAACGTCGATAGATAAACAGCAAGCTCGGGAATATTTAAACAAACTATTGAAATATGTCAGTAGCGATAAAAATTCGCGCTTTCATCATCTGAGGCATAGTTTTGCCAATCGCCTAGTGGCATACGCTTACAATCTGCACGATCCGCTTTGGAATCAGGTTTCACGCCGGTTGATCGGACGGTTTGGTACGAAGCATTTGCCATTATTGTGGTCATCAAATGATGAAGCAACTATCAAACTTCAGGCAATTGCGGATGTAATGGGACATGCCTCTATTCGCACCACAATGTCTAGCTATTTCCATTTTCCAGAGATTTTGGGGCGAGCACTTCATAACCAATTTGAGCTGAATTTGTCGCCTAAAATCATGGCTTACATGTTAGGGCAGAGTGAGTCTACGCTGCAAAAGCGTCGTGAACGTTATAAAAGCAGAAACGATATGCAGGCTTACTTTGCCGGCGAACCGATCAAAAATTTTTTTCCAGTGTTAACGACGCAGCTTCAACCAGCCACCCATGACTGCGATGCGTGGCGTTATACCTTTACTCAGATGAGCGAGCCAGTAACTATTCAAATGATTGACAAAGTTTTGGTACAAAATGCCAGAATGCAAAACGTCAGTGCATCTCATTCAAATAATTTTTCATCTGAAGTTATTGAAAAACTATTACTCCATGCAGCGAACATTCAGGCCAAAACACGGTTTGGTTTTTACCAAGTGCGACTTGAAGATCCTGATGCCATCGGAGGCGATGAGTTTGTGGGAAGTAAATTCCAAGAGAATGTTCTTGAAGCAAAAAGAGTGAACACACAATTGGTTTTGCTGGATAAGATAATAACTGAGGTAGCTGCAATAGATGCTAAAGGTTTCTCAACTCAGGACTTAGCGACTTGGCATGTTGACAAGCAACATAGTAAGAGTTGGCGTTTTTCGACCCTGTCATCATTGAATGCATTTATAGAGCTGCTGGCATTTCTGCCACTGAATGATGCAAAATTCGAATTAATGTTGCCGGCAGCATTCGCGATTTCTGATGACTTAAATGCCAAGCTACGAACTCATCCTCTGAGGTTTGAGATTGCATCTGATAAGCAGCTGAAAAAAGATGCGCTAATTAAATTGGTTGCTCTTCCTGGAAATTGCAAAACTTTTCAAACGGTCAATCGAGTACTGTTTTGTCTTATCGTATGGTTGCATTTCAACTATGACACGGCGATCTAAGCAATTTTTTGTTGGGATATCGAGAAGTCGATGAATTCATAATCATTTGGCTCTTCACTGCCACCAATCAGTTTATTGCGAGGTCTGACAGTGACAGTGATGAGGTTAAAAGCTTTAAAGGCATCTAGAAGGTTATTTCGCGCCTCGATTGAGAGGGATGAGGTCGTAATTTTATGGACGAGACGCATACCATTTTCTTGTAGTCTGAATAATTTTTCGTTATCTGAAAAATCCACCATACGACCGGTCAGAGTTAGCTGTTTTTCACTGGTTTGAAGTCTATGGTTTTGAATGCGTTTGAGATGCATATCTAATGTTTTTCCACTCGGTAAAACAAAGGTTACTGGCTCCATTTTGATATTGGTGCGTCGCAATTTGTTAACCAGCTCTGCGCACAACACGCTCTTTGTTTGAATCCCATTCTGGGAAGGTTTTGAGCTTACAGTGACAAGTTCTGGAAAGTCCGAATTTTTTTGATGAATTTCATCAATGACTTTTGCCGCCTCAACAAGTACCCCTTCAAAAAAGTTAGAGATACTTTCATTGCTTTCGTCAAAAGCAAAGCTTTGTTGCTGATTATTTTGGGCGAACTCAAGTTCGAGGACCAAATCATCTAAAGTTGTGTATTTCTCAGTATGTATCAGCGTATTGGGTATCAGTTTATGGCTGAATTGTTCGTTCAGATGTCGACTAAATGTTTTGCCGATAGCTGATAACAATCGTTCAGAATCACTGGAGCAGTTTTTCAATCGCTCAGAGAGCAAAACACTGTTGGTGATCTCACCAAATAGTTTGATACCTAGCGACCATGTTTGTTGGGACATTGTTTCCTCCATATACATACTCCCAATCTAGCAGCTCGAAACAGTCACGCAAGACCAAAACTGTGATTTCGTTCTGGTTTTTGAACAAACACTTCGAAGCTTTTGGTGTTTAGGCTTTCATGTGCAAGTTTGCAATTTGGAGGGCTAGGGAATGGTTGTTATGGAGACAATATTCATTATTTTACACTGTATAAAGCTCAAAGCAGACACGCCGCCTCATGGACGACGTGTTGATCACTTGGGGTGATAATTACTAGTAAATGGTATTTTTTACTTCGCGTAATCTATCAAGTAGCTTATCGCTCAGTCGCTCGACTTGACGAATAAACAAATCTTCTTCGTCCATTTCTGTTAAGCGGTTTCCAAGCCAAGTTTTTATGGCCTCATGGTTACAGTATTCGTCACCACGTCCGATAGCAGATACCAGCTGATTTTTGCCTGGTTCGATACGGCAAATAATGCATAGTAAATAAGAAGCTTGGCACAATTTATCGGTATGGCTGTAAGTTGAAAATGGAATGAAAGTCAATTCTTCAGTCACGGTGAAACTCCTTATTTTGTTGAAGCGATTTGCATGTGATTCTTCAGTAGGCGTTCAAATGCACTGCCATCTTGACGAGTAAGGTTGGGCACGTACCTGGAATAAACCCTAAATAACATCTCAGTTGTAGTGTGCCCCATTTGACGGGCTATCCACTCAGGTGCTTCGCCTGCAGCTAACCACAGCGTTGCTGCCGTATGGCGAGTCTGATATGGACGTCGGACTGTAAGGCCCAAATGTCGGAGGAGCGGCTGCCAAACACGGTTACAGACGTTATTCGAGTTGAGCGGAGAGCCCTCACGCGTACAAAAAACAAAATCGGACTGTTTGTTGGTCACTTTTTGTTGTTCTTTTAACGCGTCGTAAACAATTTGGGACATATCAATCGTTCTGAATGAGCCGTCATTTTTAGTATAAGTTAGCCCTCCTCGAACTAATGCCTGCCGCACTAGGATTTGCCTACGCTCAAAATCAATAAACTTCCACTGTAGTCCATGTATTTCACTAGTACGCATGCCGGTAAAAAACCGGACAATGTAATAGTTTCGAAAATCAGACCGAACGGTGTTAATGATTTTCTGTACTTCTTCGATAGCAAAAGGTAAAACATCCGTTTTAGGAACTCTTAATGATTTTATTCCGTGATAAGGCGAACTAAAGTCATAGCGGTTGGCCGCTTCATTTAATATCATTCGCAGTGGCAAGATAATATGGTTTATACGACTGGCTGATAGCGGCTTACCACTTTGCTTTTTTGTGACTTTAGTGAGATCTGATCGAAAAGCGAGGATCTCAGCTTTGGTAATGCGTCCAACCTCTTTATCACCAAAACGGGGATAAATGTATTTCCGTAGATTAAGTTCAACGCCTTCCTTATGTGAAAGACGCCATTGAGCTTGCATCTCGTTTACCCAAACTTCGGCAAAATCTTTAAAAAGTGGGGTGTCGGTGAACGCCTTTCTACCAAGCTGTTTCATTTCATGTAACTCTTTTGCTCTTGGGCTATCGGGGAAGTAGTCCCAATACTGAAATGAACCAAGCGTGATTTCTGCCTCAATTTTGTTTAAGACAATTTTCATTCGCTTACGGTTGGCTGGCGTGTCATCGAGTTTGGTTTGTTCTCGGCATCGTTTTCCTTGATATTGAAAGTCGAAAAAAAGTTTGCCAGTATCTTTTCTGGCTCGAATATTACCCATTGCAATAACCCCCAGAGGCCATTGGTAATAACGCTCCATTCTCTTTTGACACTTTCCCGATATCTCGCTCGACGGCTTCCCATAAATAAAGTGTTTTACGGCCACCAAAAGGGCGAATGTAATGGATGCCTTCTAGTAAGACAGAGTCTTTGAGTTGATCCCGAATTGTTCGAGGTGTGTATTTGATTCTTTGCGCAAGTTCTTCAGTCGTTAAATAGGTTTCTGACACCGCCAAATCTCCTTATGGTTATCAAATGACGCTCAAAAGCATCACTAGATACAAATATACATCATAAAAATATTGGCGCAAGCATCAAATGAAACATTTAGTTATCATCGGATTATTAAAGACTTCGGATATATATCTCAAATGCTGCGTTTTAAGATTAAAGAACAGATTGCTAAAAAAGAGTTTGCTGAGGAGAGACGTATTACGATTTCCGAAGTTGCCGAAGCAGCAGGCATTCATCGAATGACTCTCTCGAAATTGATTAATCAGAAAGGCTATAACACAGGCACTGAAAATCTCGACAGGTTATGTGATTTTTTTGAATGTGATATCAGCGAGCTTGTTGAATACATTCCTAAACCAAATGAACGGTAGAAAACTAATTTTTCATCAAGGATGATATTTTTAATATGATCAATTTCAATGAAGATGCTAGGGTCAAATTACCGACAATTCTCTATTTAATAAGATTGGGCTATCAGTATTTGTCTCTCAAAGGACAAAGCTGTGATAAAGATACAAATATATTCCCTGGTATTTTCTCTAAAATGGGATGATATGGCTTTGCGACACTCAAACAACGTCATACCGTGCAATCACGTAGTGAACGTTTGGAAGAGTTTAGACAAAGCAAACAACAATCTTTATCTGATGATATTCAACAGTTCAAAGATATGGCTGATGATAAACAGTCAGTGTATGACTTTAGAAAAACTATGCTTGATAGTCAGAGTGATAAGGAACGGGAGTTATAAAACCAGCCTTATCATCCCCACCCATCCTTATAATGGTGGCAGCTGTACATCTACAAATTATAAGGGTAATGTCTAGTTACGACACAAAGCGTACGTTTCTTAAGAGCCTTGTTTGTATGTTGGCCTTGAATTCGATAAAGCCCATTTATTACTGAAGAACAATCTAATGTCAGACGGATATCAAGCTTTAAAAGGATTTGAATATCAAGCCACTGTTAACCTTGATCTTATAATTAGGCATTTTAACCAATCAAACGAGAACATAAGCATTCGCCCTGAAGGGGAAGATGATCTGGTCATCGTTCCCGACAAAGGAGGTATCTCGCGGTTTTTTCAAATTAAAAAACCAAAAGAAAGCGAAGATGGTCTTCTGAAAAGTGAGCCTTGGGCGTTTACCGAGGCAGTTAATGGCCTCTTGGTCGGTACTCTTGAAAGATTGCGGGACAATCAACATAAGCAAATATGGATTCTTGGTGATGGAGTGGTTGCCGATGTTCACAAGTTATTATCTTACAAGCTCAAAGAAGATGGCACATATTCAGCCGAATATATTCGTGCCCTACACCTTTTGGCTAAAAAGCAGTCAAAGGCGGTTCCCAAACATCATAAGAATAGTCGCAGTCTAAACCTATGGAAGCCAGAGTCGACTGGCACACCGCTCTCACTGGCTGATGGTTTTCAAGAAAGATTAAGGGCATCAGGTATATTTCAAGACAAAATCGATCAATATAGAGAAGAGGTAAACAGCATACACAAAATTTTGCCTAACGTATTGCTGAGAACTTCTGTTCAGGTGGTTTACGGTACAGATGAAGAAGTAAGGAATCGTATACAACACGAACTTAAAGAGAAATATAAGCTGGACTGGGAAGTATCAAAGAATACGCTTCTTCCATGTTTAAGGAACTTTGTCAGTACAGTTTCATCACAGCGAGGACGGACAATAAGGAAATGTGACTTTGAGGCTGAAGTAAGAAATATATGGCCTCGAATGACAATGGTTTGTTCTCCACAGAGTTTACAAGAAACGGACATTCGAAGAACAAAATTGGTTAATGAGGTGCTCAATTCTGTTGAGTCAGGAGCCCTTGAAATCATAGGGATTTCCGGTTCTGGTAAAACCATACTTGCAAGTGAAATTCTCGAACGCATTGAATCGAAGAGAACTCTGATAAAACCTATTTATATGGCCGTAAGGTCTGATCGGGATTTCAGGGATGTGGTTTCAGGAATAGCTTTTAACCTTCGTAGCTACGGTATAGATGACCTATTGCCATTAGCGATAGATTATGAATCTTCTAATGAAAAATCGCTCGTAGATTCAGCAAGGTTTTTGTCATTCGTCGATATGGATTTATTGTGCATAATTGATCTTGTTGATGGCCAATGTAGCAGTACGTTTTCAAGGGAGTTGGCAATCTTCATAGAAAACCTTTCTGGCAATAAAAGTAAATTCATTGTCATGGGGCAAAGTAGTTCATTTTATTACCTATCAGACCTGCAAAAAAAGAAACTGAAACTACCAAGCGCGATAAATATGTCCGGGTTCAGTTTTGATGAGTTTTTAGAACTTGCTGGAAAGCTATCTCCAAATTTGGATGGTGAAAGAGCCGCTTTCTTTGACGTCTACAATACTCTTACAGCGAACCGGTCATCAATGCTCTATGCCCGACTAGCAAACTTGGTAGCAAACTGTAAGTCATTTGATGAAATGCAGAGATTAGCAGAACTTCCAGCGTCCGAAGTTCTACAAGAAGCAGACAGATCAAAATACAACCTTCTAAGTGATGACTTAAGACGGGCTGCTGATAAGCTATTTTGCTTCATACTCCCTTTTCGGGAGGAGCAGGCATCAAGAATTTTTAGCTATGATAGAATTCGAGAATCCATCATTGATCTTGTCAAATTTGGGCTTTTAAGGAAGCTGGAAAACAACCATTACGAATTCCACGAAACTACTCGAAAAGGGATGGAGACCCTTACGCCTGTTGATATTAAAATATCCACGCACAAAACCCTCTCTAATTACTATGAAAGTACAGGTGATATTGTCGTAACGGTATATCATCTCGATCAATCCGGCCAGCATGAAAAGGCCCAAAAAGTAGCGAAAGAAGCATTCCTTTCAGGGGAAAGCCGGACAGGACTAGAAGCTTATGTGAAGAAGCATTCTCTTGTTTCTGCCTGTGAGATTGTCAATCTAATATTTGAAACTTCAGATACAGGAAGCTCTTATATGCTTCCTAAGATGTTGGATAGCCTGGAGAATGGAGATGCCGCAAATCTAATACTAAAACGACTGACAGAAAATGCCGCCCTCCTGAATACAGATTATCAAAAAGTATGGCGCATAACAGAAGCCATCCAGTTATGTGATCCTTTTAAAGTTTATGAGCTAGTTAAAATTGGACTCACTCAGCCTATTCATACCAACAAGCCCGACGCTCTAGAGTATATTGTCCAAGGTGTTCGTAACCCTAAAAAACCAATAATTTCCCCGGATTTTAAAGATTTTTTTAAAAATCAAAGTGAGGAGATAAAGGTCAAGATACTTCCATTGTTTCTGTTGGATAAGCGCCGTGAGATATGGTCAGAAGCATTTTCATTCCTTTACTCATATCGTGAGTCCTTCGATATGAAAAATAATAGCTTTCGCTCTAATGAAATAAGAAATCTTAAAATTGATGATTTGACAGATATGGAGGAGTTTCTAGCATCCATCCCCATCCCTAATGATATCAACACCATGTTGATTAACAAGTCGCCAAACTTAGGTTTTTTGGAAAACTATATATGGAGCCATCGACACACAATAAAGCCTTTATGTATAGGTTTTGTACAGAATGATTCTGATGACGAAAATGCCTTAATTAATGCTTTGCGAGTACTTCTGTTTTTTCAAGATGAAAGCGCTCTGCTCTTTTTGAGCAAGAATGTGCCAGAACACAGTAAGCTTAATTCGTTGGTGCATATTATTCCTTCAATATATTCTGAAGGTATAAATTTAACTGAATACCAAGAAAAGATTCTAAACACCAATATTGATCTCAAAGAGAGAATTGCCAGTTTTTATGTTTTTTTTCAAGCGGGTGGAGATATTGATAGTATTTACCATCAATTAATGGGTGCAGATGCTGATAACTCTGAGAGATGGAAATATCTAATCCTTATAGTTTCTTTTATGAAGCCTAGCAAAGCCGCTATGCAGATATTTGAGGAGAAGCTAGCAGAAAACCCTAGTGAACTAGCTTCTGGAAGTTTGGTATCAATAGTCCAGAAACTGGAAGAGTTGTCAGGAAAAGATGTTGATGATTTTTTGATAAATATTTTAGATGCGCAAGAAGAGATAGCTATTGAGGCTTGTCTTAGCTTACAGAGGCGTAGACTCAAGCAAGCCTTGCCCATGCTGTTGAAAATATGCATAGAAAGCGCAGAATCACCTCTCGGAAATATGGCTTTAGTAGCGGCTATAGCTAGTTATCCTAGTGATTTAGCTGAATTTGAAGACATTTGGCCTATCTACCCAGACATGGAAATATGGCGTTGTATCCTTATTGCTCGATTAAAACCACTGTCGGAGACTGATTGGCTCGCAAAAATTGCTACAGATACATCTAAGCACTGGCAAGTTCGTCGAGCTGCAATTCTGGCATCGGGGAATCTTCCATTCGAAGCTTGTCATGAGAAAATTTATAGTGTCGTTTTAGAGGAAAGATCAACACTTATAATAGATAAGCATCCCTCTTTGTTAATGCACAACATAATAGCCCCAATAATATTAGAGGAAGGTGAGGGGTTATTGCGTTTTTTCATACGAGGGAGAAATGATTTTGCAGAATTTTGGGGAGATATATTCCAAAATAATGCAGAAGGCTCGTTGTTTCCTGTAGAAAACGATTCAGGAGTGCAAACAGCTCTCTGGTTGTATGATCGACTTGAGTACTATGGCTGGCCAAACTGCAACAGTGCTCAGGATGAAATAATTAATGAGATTCATATCCCAATTCTTCAAGCAGCAGTGCTTCGTGGGTTTCGGCTGTCAGGCCGCAAAGTCTTGATAGAAAGTTTGTTGGTTTCAGCAGAGTCAGAGTGGTTGTTGATCAGGGCTCTGTGTGAACTTGGCAAAATACCTAATAAGACCCAGAGCGATATTAATAGGTATAAAGAGCTTGTATCAAAGGGCGAATTAAAAAACTCGATCTCGGCAAATAATTGCATTAACGGTATGGGGGTAAGAAAGAGCTCAGTCGCAAAGGGAAATGAAAACTTAAGCAGTGAAAACAACAATGTGACTATTCTAAATTATGAGAAAATTTTGTCACTAGTTTCATCTGAAAACACTTTAGATACTACGGCTGTAAAAATTAGCGATTTATCACAGGATAATTTTTCGGAACTTGTAAGGGAGCTTGATCCAAAAAATGACAACGAGTTCCATATAACTATAACAACCCCGACGCTAAGATTAGATGATAGTGGCCCTTCGATACAAAGCAGTAAGTATAGTAGCGTAGACAAGAATAAGGTTACTCGAGAAATATTGAGGCCTTTAGTTGCATCGAAGAACTCTTTTAACCTTGAAATACTTTGGCATTCCGAACTTCTTGGTGGCGGTAACAGAAGTTATACTCATGTTTCACAGAAATATTTCACAGCATTTATTAATGGCTTGGAATTACATGGAAATAGCGAATTACTTTACCTAGAACTTGATAAAAGAGCAGATTTAATTCTTCCGGCTCTTGGAAAAATATCATACCAGCCTAACGTAGCAAAACTTATTGACAGAAGGATTATTCCTTACCTTCTTGCGTATGCTAACTCAGGGTCTGATGAAGTGCTCGAGTCTCTTTGTAGCTTAGCTGTTTGTGTTGATGACCCTTGTATAGCTAATCTTTTAGAAAGATTATTTTTACGGTGGGTTAATCGTTTCGACAAGAAAACTAATGACCTTCAGCACTATGGTAATACACCTCTATGGAGAGCGTTTAATAGTCTTAAAAAGCATCCGAGATTTACAAAAATACCTAATTATGAGGATCGCCTCATGGAGATCCTATACTGTAATTTAGCTTGGTTTAATCGAGACGATATAATAAAAGCTCTGAGTGGAAGCCGAAGATGCTATGTAAGGCTAGAAACAATATTGATGAGGTCGGCACCTTTTGAGCATTATCACTGGGATGAGGTTGATAGATTGAGTGAGGCCGCTGAAAAGCTATTTACTACCGTAAAATAAAAGTAATAACATCCAACAATATATTTTCACTTGTATGGACATCTAGGATGTTCGCTTTTAGCTAATAGCCAGAGTATTTAGGAACTCTCATTTTGTAAGAAGTACATAGAGAATTAAAAAATAGGGATATTCATAAAGCTAAAAATTGTTTAACGGTTCATAGGATTTGTTAAACATATTGTTAAGCCTTGATAAGGAAGTCCAAAGTATGAAATATAATCTTCGACGAGCTAACGAAGCTGATTATGAATTTTGCTACAAGCTCACAAAACAAAATATGTACGATCTATTTTGTCGCCACTGGGGCGGTTGGCGCGACTCAGAATTCCGAAAAGGCTTTATCGTAGACAATATTCAGATAATAAGCGCTAAAGATAAAGTGATCGGATATTTCAGCTATGTCATCAACAAAGATTCACTCTATATCGATAACATTCAACTTGCTTCTCAATTTCAGGGGCAAGGTATTGGGACAAAGCTTCTAACTGATTTTCTTACACAAAATCAACATACTTTAATCAAACTCACAACCTTTGAGGATAATCCGGCCAAACACCTTTACGAAAAATTGGGATTTAAAGTGGTTGTTAGAAATGGTTCTACAATTAAGATGGAGATAGCGCCGAACAAGTCGGTGCAATTGATCGCTAATGCATCAGTTGAATAAAGAGTTAGGTATCAAGCGAGGTACGAATGAAAATTGAGGAAGTCTTTGAAGAAGTCTCGGCTCAAATGCGATCTGATTTTGATAAATCTAAAAGTGCGCTGAGCCATGCAGGCTTAAAAGGATCTTCAAACGAAGAAATAGTAAAACTATTTTTAAAACAGTATCTTCCAAAAAACTTAGAAATTAGTACTGGTTTAGTTGTTGACTCAAAAGGCGGGGTTTCTAGGCAGCTCGATATAATTATTCATGACGCAGCTAAAACTCCAATATTTTTCCAGTCAGCTGATACACGAGTTATTCCGGTGGAATGCGTTTATGCTGTTATCGAAGTTAAGGCATATCTAGATAAATCTGAGCTAGAAAAATCATTTCAAAACATGCGAAGCGTGAAAGAACTAGAAAAGGTGGCTTTCTTTCAGCCAAATTCAGAAATAATAGAGACTAAAAATCTTTTCGGCAAAGAGTGGTCTCACTGGCCAGTAACACATTTTGTTTTTGCTTTTGATTCTCCTGGTCTTGATTCAGTGCTTTCTAATCTCCAAGGTCTTGAATCTGGGCTGGAAGTACATAAACGAATAGATACGGTATGTATACTTGGCAAAGGCGTGATCTTAAATCAAGCGAGTGATGGTGCCCTAACGGCACTCCCAACTCCGGATACACGGTTAATGGCTTCGCTAACAGATAAGCAGTTACTTCTTTTTTATACGCTCATCAGCATTGTGTTAAACCAGGCAAACATGAATCCATTTAATATCCATCCCTATCTTGGAGAAATTCGGTTTTAATGCGCTTAACAAATCAATTAACTTTTCGCCAACGGCACCGAACACAGCAAAACCGCAACGACTATTGAGTTATTGGGGGCTTTTTTATCGATTACATGCGGTTGTAAAGTTGGGCATTCCGATCACTGAACACAAATATTCGATGCTCACCAAAGAAATTAATGTTGATGCATACAGCTTCCACATACCTCAAAAGTCTAAAGAATCTTTTACTAAATACGCTTGTGTTTTTTGATTGGCTTTCACCTATTTTTCCCAAAATTTAACATAAATAACCTTAAATTGAAGTTATTACGGTAACTAAGCGAAAGGTTGTATATATGAATCATCAAACTAGGCAGAAAATAAAACTTACCCATCCAGTAATTTTGCTTTGAGAACATTACTACCGCCGTTTGTGGCTTGCCACTAAAAATAGTGATGCACCAAGGAGAGTGTGGCTGGATGAGTTGGCGAATACTTTCAGAGACTTTAATGGTGAAATATTAACGCCAGATGGTCAGCCCTATCATTTACCTTTCATTGACGACGTCTTTGGTGATGATTATGAAATGCGGTGGATGGGGTATTATTTAAAGCCAGATGTGTCTGGGTTACACCCAAATAGCAAAACACGAAAGGTTGAGCGGTTACAGCTGATCGACCTTTATTTTCGACTAAAACCTCCACAAATCGCGCGACATTTCAGCAAATAAAGATAAAGGGAGGCTTTAAGCCTCCTTTTTAATGCCCCATCATAGCAATCCGTTTTCAGTGAATGCCGATACGACTCTGATGACGATTAATTGAGTAACTTAAAACTTAGTATGGTTAACACTCAAATCGTGAAATAGAAAAATTTGTTTCAACTCACTTTTGTCACGGAATTGGCACGAATTTGTCACGGGGCTAATTTTTAAGTCAGTGACAATTTCTGACTAACACTCAAAAAATCGAAAATGGTGCGCCCGACAGGAATTGAACCTGTGACCCTCGGTTTCGGAAACCGATACTCTATCCAACTGAGCTACGGGCGCATGAGAAAAATTTTAACTAGTTTTGAATCCCAGCCTTCGTGCCTTAAATAGTGATGAGTGCCGGCTTCGGAAACCGACACTCTATCCAACTGAGCTACAGGCGCTTTGTGTGATTGCTGACAGCGCGAATTATACGGACTTTGCTTGTCTTAAACCACAGGAAAAATAGAAACCCACTGCCAATACACCTATATGGTTAATGACAGTGGGGTTTTTCTATCCGGTATCAGCTATCTGGATGTGGCGCAATTTTTTCCAGCTTCCAGATACCCTGATTGTATTCTTCCATGGTTCTGTCAGTTGAAAATTTACCGCTGTTAGCTGCATTGATAATACTCATAGCTGTCCAGCGCTCTTTATCCAGATAAGCCTGTCCGGCCTGTTTCTGAGCATCTATATAACTGCGGAAATCGGCTACGGTCATCCAGGGGTCATTTGAACTGGTAAAGGCATTAATAATGTTATCGAAGCAGCCCGGCTCAAACTGATTGAAATGGCCGCCGGTTAATAAGTCCACCACGCGTTTCAAATCAGCATCATTCTCAATAATAGACTGTGGATTATAATGCCCTCGATTTTCTGCAACTTCTTCTTCAGATAAACCAAACAGGAAAAAGTTATCATCACCAACTTCTTCGCGAATTTCGATATTTGCCCCATCCAGCGTACCAATGGTAATAGCACCATTCATCATAAATTTCATATTGCCGGTACCGGAAGCCTCTTTACCGGCTGTAGAAATCTGTTCCGATAAATCTGCTGCGGGGCATATGACTTCCATTACAGAAACCTGATAGTTGGGGAAAAAAACAACTTTCAGCCAATCGCCCACATCTGGATCGTTGTTTACAACATCAGCAACATTATTAATCAGCTTGATGATTTGTTTTGCCATGACATAACCCGGGGCTGCCTTACCACCAAACAAAACACAGCGTTTGGGTAATCCCTCGGTTTTACCGCGTTTAATCTGATCGTAAAGATGAATGACATGCAAAACATTTAATAGTTGGCGTTTATATTCATGAATGCGTTTCACCTGAATATCAAACATGGCTTCCGGGTTAAACACCACGCCACATTGTTTTTCGACTAATGCCGCTAAACGTTTTTTATTCTCATATTTAGCTTCGTGCCAGGCTTTCTGAAAATCTTTGTCATGGGCCAGTGGAGCGAGGTTTTCCAGCTCATTAAGGCGGGTAATCCATTTATCCCCAATGGTTTCGCTAATCAGTTGACTTAACACCGGATTACACCAGGCCATCCAGCGGCGTTGGGTCACACCGTTAGTTTTGTTGTTAAATTTTTCCGGCCATAACTGATAGAAGTCAGCAAACAAGCCTTTTTTCAGTAATTCAGAATGTAAGGCTGCAACACCATTGACGGAAAAACTACCGATAATGGCCAAATGAGCCATTCGGACCTGTTGCTGGGCACCTTCTTCAATAATAGACATACGTGCCAGCCGCTCTTTATCGCCAGGCCAATGATTAGCCACTTCCCTGAGGAATCGGGCATTGATTTCGTAAATTATTTCCAGAATGCGAGGCAGTAGACGACCAAACAGGTTTGCCGGCCATCGTTCCAGTGCTTCGGGTAACAAAGTATGGTTGGTGTAGGCCATAGTTTTGGTGGTGATTTGCCAGGCTTTATCCCAGCCTAATTGATGTTCATCCATAAGCAGGCGCATCAGTTCTGCAACGGCAACAGTAGGATGAGTATCGTTCAGTTGAAAGACGTTTTTATCGGCAAAATTTTCAAAGTTGCCATCATGAGTCGTCACCCAGTAATCCAGAATATCCTGCAGACTGGCTGAGGCCAGGAAATACTGTTGGCGTAAACGTAACTCTTTACCATTTTCACTGGCATCGTTTGGGTACAAAACCATGCTGATATTTTCAGCTTCATTTTTCGCTGCAACCGCTTCTGTATACGAACCGGCATTAAAATCTTCTAGGTTAAACTCATCGGTAGCCGCTGCTTTCCACAACCGCAAACGATTGACGGTGCCATTCTGATAGCCGGGAATAGGTAAGTCATAGGGAACAGCCAGTACATCATTGGTATCAACCCACTGAATTTCCATTTGACCACTACTGTTACGATGTAACTCGGTATGTCCACCAAATTTGACACGTTGAGTGTATTCAGGCCGTTCCAATTCCCATGGATTACCATCACGCAACCAGTGATCCGGCATTTCCTGTTGGCGGCCATTTTCAATTTTTTGTTGGAACATGCCGTATTCATAACGCAAGCCATATCCCGTAACCGGTAGTTGCAGGGTGGCACAGCTATCAATAAAACATGCAGCCAGACGACCTAGCCCCCCATTACCCAAACCGGCATCATGTTCAAATTCGGCAAGTTCTTCATATTCGAGTCCCAGATTGACCAGCGCTTTTTTCAACGGTTCTTCAATGCCAAGGTTTAAAGCGGCATTGCCGGTGGCGCGGCCCATTAAAAATTCCATGGACAGGTAATAAGCCTGTTTGCAGCGCGAATCGGCATAGGTGTGTTTGGTATTTTTCATTCTTTCAAACAGCCGGTCACGCAGTGTATGGGCCATAGCTGCATACAGGTAATGACCTGAAGCACAGCCCTTGTCCTGACCAAGGTAAATACCGAAATAGCGTTTGAAATCCTCAGTTAATGCAAGCGTATTCATCCCCAGTTTTGATGTCTGATAAAGTTCAGGCAGCGGGGTGGTAATCGGAGTATATCTTGGCGTCATAGCGGAATCCTTGAATGGGCATCGTTATGGAAAAAATCGGGGATAGGGAACCAGCTCTGGCAACATTGCCATTAAGCGGCAGGTTCAGCATTGAACTGGAAATGTTATGTTAGCACTGCATGTCCCAATGCCGTAAACGTTAGCAGAGAGTGATGACATCTGCCATCACCTGAAGCATAAATTTTCAGCGAACAGAAAGAAAAATATTCTATTGCTGTTCGGCGGTCGATAATTCAAACCAATTATCAAGTACCTGAATCGCTTCATCACGTCCCTGATGATTCAAAGAAGAGAATAATTGTACCGATGCTTCCAACCCAGCATCTTTTAATTCTTTACGAACCTGTTGTAGGGCATTACCCCCAGCACCGCGTCCCAATTTATCCGACTTGGTGAGTAAAATATGAATCGGCAGTTCAGCCTGTTTTGCCCAGTCCAGCATTTGTAGGTCAAAGTTTTTTAATGGATGTCGAATATCCATCATCAGCATTAATCCGCGCAACGATTGGCGCGTTTCCAGATATTTGCTCAGGGTGGCTTGCCATTTAAGCTTCATCTTTTCCGGGACTTTGGCATAACCATAACCGGGAAGATCTACCATGGCTCTTTCATCGTCCAGATGAAAAAAATTGATCATTTGTGTTCTTCCTGGTGTCTTACTTATTCGCGCCAGAGCTTTGATTCCTGTGATGGTGTTGATTGCGCTGGATTTTCCGGCATTTGAGCGGCCCGCAAAAGCTACTTCGAAACCTGAGTCAGGTGGCAGTTGAGACAATTGTGTGGCGCTGACAGTATAATGTGCGCTTCGGTATAACTCTGACATGTCAGTCTTTCCAGGTGCAAAAAAGTGCCAATAAGAGTAGCATACCGAAAGTTTTGTATCCGAAAGTTAGTAGCCAGGAACGACAATGAAAAAATTTATTTTTGCAGTGGTGTTTGGGGTGGGTGTATCGAGTTCACCACTTGTTTTTGCCACAGGAGACATTTCCGCTGGCAAAACAAAATCAGCTGTGTGCGCTGCCTGTCATGGTGCTGATGGTAACAGTCCTTCTGATATGTACCCAAAACTGGCTGGACAACATGCCAGTTACCTCTACAAACAGCTAGTCGAATTCAAAAGTGGTAAACGTAAAAACGCCATAATGGCGCCGATGGTGGCCAACCTGTCGGAACAGGATATGGCTGATTTGGCGGCTTATTTTGCCAGCAAAGAAACTGCGCCGGGCGCCGTGAGCGAAGACTTGCTGGAACTGGGAAAACAGATTTATCGTGGCGGCAATAGCGAATCCGGGGTGCCTGCCTGCATGGCATGCCATGGTCCCAATGGCAGTGGTATGCCCGCGGCGAAATGGCCGAAACTATCTGCTCAATATCGTGCCTATACAGAATCGCAATTACACGCTTTTGCAAATGGTGAACGTCATAACGATCCTAATGGAATGATGCGTGATATTGCTTCCAAGTTGACTGAGGAAGAAATTAAAGCGGTTTCCGCTTATGTATCCGGTCTGCATTAATTGCTGATAAGCTCCGGTGACAATGATTCTGATTGCACCGGAGTAACTCATCGGCTCATGTTTGAGCAATTTCATGTCTGAAGTTACCCCGAAAGATCACTCCCACAACAGCTACTCTCGCCGATTATTTTTATTTCTTGGCTCTATGGAGTTGGCAATTACGTTATTGCTGACACTTGCCATTGCCTCTGTTATCGGCACTGTTCTACAGCAAAACCAGCCCTATGCTGATTATGTCATTAAATTTGGTCCTTTCTGGTTTGAAGTATTTGAACAGCTTGGGCTTTATGATGTTTACAGTTCTATCTGGTTTATCGCCATACTTGCATTGCTTGTCATTTCCACATCGGTTTGTGTAATTCGTCATTTTCCGGCGATGGCTAAAGAAATGTGGCAGTTACGCACTAATGTGCAGAAAAAATCCTTAAAAGCTATGCATCACAGTGCTCAGTGGCAATCAAATGCAACCATGCCTTCAGTAGCAAATGATTTGCAGCACGAGTTCAAAAAACTGGGGTTCCGCAGTAGACAAACGGTTAAACAAGATGATGCTGTATTAATTTCTGCAATGCGTGGCGGTATGAACCGTCTCGGCTACCTGTTTACCCATATTGCCATTGTGGTGATCTGTGTTGGTGGTCTGTTTGATAGCAACATGCCATTAAAATTTGCCGAATGGCGCGGTGAAATCAAAATTGAGACCCGCGATCTTTCGATCCGTGAAATACCTGCAGAAAGTCGTCTTGCAGTTGGTAGTCAGGGTTTTAGGGGGAGTGTAAGTATCCCGGAAGGCAAGGCGGCAGAAGTAGTTTTTTTACCGGTTCGTGACGGTTATTTGTTGCAAGCCCTGCCTTTTCGTATTGAAGTAAAAGATTTCCGAATCGAACATTATCCCAATGGTCAGCCGAAATCTTTTGAATCGGATTTAGTGATTCACGACGATCAACTGGCGGAACCTTTTGAATCTACTATTGCGGTAAACCACCCATTAATTTATCGAGGCCACTCGATCTATCAATCCAGTTTCAGTGACGGTGGATCTTCACTTAATATCGATGCATGGCCTCTTGATAGCCGTGCCGGGACTGAGCCTGTTTCTATCCAAACCAAAGTATTCGAAAATCGTCAAATGCTGTGGGGAGAAGAAACCATGCAGCTGGAAATGACCAGTTTCCGGCCGTTTAATATCAACCCTGATCCGACAGAAGAAGATGAGCGAAATTTACGTGATTTTGGTCCGAATTTTACGTTTAAGTTACGTACAGAGACTGGTGAAGCCAGAGAATACGAAAACTATATGTTTCCGGTTGAACGTGATGGTCGCGAATACTTTTTAAGTGGTGTAAGAAATAGTCCTGCAGAATCCTTTGCCTACCTCTATTTACCTGTAGATGAAGATGGCAGCTTGCAGCAGTTCTTGAATTATTCAGCGTTATTACGTGATGAAGAGCTGGTATCAGATATTGCCAATTCGATGATGAAAGAAGCGTTGGCCATGTTGCCAGAACGTGATGAAGCTCTTGAAGCCAGTTTGCAGCAAACCCTCGAAACATTGATCACCATGTTTGTCAGAGGTGGTTTTGATGAGGTCAGGGATTTCATAGATAACAATCTTCCTGACGCCGAGCGTGACAATCTGGCGCCTGCATATCTGGGCATGTTACGGGAGATGCTGGCACGGATTTACTTCAGCATGGATGGCATTAATCCGCAAACTGTGACCAACGATCAGTTACTGTTTTTACAGGATAGTGTGGATACAATTGGCACCTTATCGCGTTACGGTTCGCCGGTCTTTTTGCAGCTGACTGATTTTGAACATGTTCAATCGACCGGCCTGCAAATTGCCAAAGCCCCAGGAAAAAATGTGGTGTATTTCGGTTGTGCGCTATTGATAATCGGTGTGTTTTTACTGTTCTATCTTCCACAGAGACGCTTATGGGCATGGGTGGAACAGGGTACTGAACACACGGAAATTATATTGGCAGGTTCGACAAATCGAAATGCCCGCGAGTTTGATACTTTTTTCAATGAGCAACAAACTGTTTTAGCAACTAAAACCGGGAACTCCAACCTGGAGCCAGGTTCTTAATGAAAGCGTTAAAGAGTATGAGAAACCTATGACAACGAATACTGAAATCATGACAAAACCTGCTGCCCATACCTGGTGGTGGTATGCACTTTTATTACTGGCAACCATTGGTATTTTGTCTGTTTATCATGAAGTACTGGACGTATATGAGGTCTCAATCCTGATGTTTACGGCTATTAGCATGGGCTTTGTCGGCAATCATTGGCCCGGCTTCCGCGGTCACGCTATCGCTGTTGCCATACTCAGTCTAATTGCCTTGCAGTTATACGGTACCAATCTGGAGGCTGCTGAAACTAACGGATTGCTCAAATACATGCTGGCCAGCCAGTCAGCCATTATGTGGATGAGTGTATTTTTTATCGCCGCCACATTTACCTATTTTGGTGGGTTGATTTTCCGGTCTGACTATACCGAAAAAGTTGGTAGCGTATTTACCTGGATTGCGACGACCTTTGGGATGACAGGGCTGATGGTTCGCTGGCGTGAAACGCATATGATGGGTGCTGATATTGGTTACATTCCAGTCAGTAATCTTTACGAAGTCTTTATTCTGTTTGCTGTCGTAACGGCTTTACTGTATCTGTTCTACGAACGTCGGTATCAAGTGCGTAGTCTGGGTGGATTCGTCTTGCTGGTTATCTCTGCTGCTGTGATATTTCAGCTTTGGTATGCATTTGAACGTAATGCCCACGAAATTCAGCCATTAGTCCCGGCATTACAAAGTTACTGGATGAAAATTCATGTACCAGCCAATTTTATAGGATACGGTGCGTTTGCTATGGCTGCCATGATTGGCATCGCTTATTTATTGGTCAGCTGGCGTAGTGAAAAAAATCCGGACAGTGGGTTGGTCAAAGCCATGCCGCCACTGACAATGATGGATGATCTGATGTATAAAAGCATTGCCCTGGGCTTTGCCTTTTTTACGGTGGCGACGATTCTAGGGGCTTTGTGGGCTGCTGAAGCGTGGGGCGGTTACTGGTCTTGGGATCCGAAAGAGACTTGGGCTTTGATTGTCTGGCTAAACTACGCAGCCTGGTTGCATATGCGCATGACAAAAGGATGGAATGGTAAACCAATGGCCTGGTGGGCAATTGTTGGATTGTTCGTGACCTTATTTGCCTTTCTGGGTGTCAATATGTTTCTGTCCGGCCTTCATTCTTATGGCAGTTTGTAATTAAAAAATTTAAGGATATTGAAATGACGAGATCAATTCGTGCTTTGTTACTCACCACAGCGGCATTATTAATGCCTTTGTCTGTGTCAGCTGATTCAACAAGCTACAAAGAGGGTGAACACTACAAGCCTACCACTGAGCGTATGGCGAAAAATACCTCAAATGAACACATTGAAGTCATTGAGTTGTTCTCGTACTCCTGTCCACATTGTTTTAATTTGGACTCACAAATCATGCAATGGAAAGAAACCTTGCCTGAAAATGTGAAATTTACCCAGGTACCGGCTATTTTCCGTGACAGTTGGTTACAGTTAGCAAGAGTGTTTTATGCTGCACAAATAACGGGTGATTCTGAAAAGTTGCATAAAGCATTATTTAATGCGATTCATATTGATAAGCGTCGTCTCGATACTGAAGATCGTTTGCTCGATTTTGTTGAAGAGCAGGGGATTGATCGTGAGAAATTCGTTGAAACGATGAATTCGTTTACTGTCAAAACCAACGTAAAAAAAGCACTGATCATCAGCCAAACATCTGGCGTTCAGGGTGTTCCAGTTATTATCGTTGATGGACGTTATTTTACTGACGCACCGCTGGCAGGTGGGATGACTGAAATGCTTAATGTGGTTGAGTATTTGATTGAAAAAGTTGAAGCAGAAAAATAAAGCGAGTTTTGTTAGAGCAGGTATGGCCGGTTAGCGAAAGCAACCGGCCTTTTTTATAATGCTGCTGGAAGTGTTTCATTAATTTCAGCGGGTGGGGTGGAAGCATTTTGATTGACTTCATCATGGTGCAACATAATATCGTAATAACGTCGGATATTACCGACGTAACGCACCGGCTCGGCGCCACGTGCATATCCATGACGTGTTTGGCTGAACCACTTCTGTTTGGCAAGTAAAGGCAGGTTTTCGCGAACATCAGCCCAGCGGTCAGGATTGCCGCCATTTTTTTCCGTCAAGACTCTTGCGTCTTCCAAATGCCCCATCCCAATATTATAAGCAGCTAACGCTAACCAGGTACGATCCGGCTCAGCGATCCGCTCCGGTAAACGGGTTTTCATAATAGTCAGATAGGCTGTGCCGGCAAAGATACTCTGCTCAGGATCTTCCCGCTCGCTGACGCCCATTTCATTTGCAGTGGCTTGAGTCAGCATCATCAAGCCACGTACGCCAGTACTGGAAACGGCATCCGGATTCCAGTGTGATTCCTGATAGGCAACTGCTGCGAGAAAGCGCCAATCATAACCATAGGCTAATGCAGCAGCTTTGAAAGTGGATTCATATTGAGGGAGATGCGTCTGAATACGACGGTGAATGGCACGCGAATCGACATAATCGAAACGACGGATATGACCGAAATACTTTTCAATTAATTGATCCAGATAGCCCGAACTTTCTATTTCTTCAAAAAAAGCATTTACCGCAAGTTGTAAACTCATATCATCATTGCGACGCATACCCCAGGCTAATGGCTGGGGATCCGATATATCAAAAGCCACTCTTAGTTCGGGATAAAGACTATGGCTGGCAGCCATCTCATTAGAGTCAACGATGGTGTAATCAATAAGTTCGAGCTGAACCAGCTCAAGTAACCCGCTGGTGTCTATCGTCTGGTTTTCGGTCCAAGACAGCAATGGAATTTCCTGTTGAAGATTAGCAAGCTGTTCAGCATGGCTGCTATTAGCAACAATTTCTAACTGACCGGTGCTGATTTCGGTGATATCTCGCGGTTTCTGGCTGCCATGACGGTAAATAAGCTGTTGAGTGACTTCATGATAAATTGGGCCAAACCGTAATCTGTTTTGCCGGGCCCGGGTTATTGTTAAGCCCGCAGCAGCAATATCTGCCTGACCGTTTTCAATCATATCGAGGGTTTTGCTGAGGTTATCGGGAACGGTCACTTTGAGATCAACACCGAGAAAATCGGCAAACCGTTGCGCCAGTTCAAACTCAAATCCCGCCAGTTCACCACCATTATTATAATAACTGGTCAAACCATAGCGACTCACCACACGAAGTTCACCACGCTCCAGGATTTGCTCCAGTTGATTACTGGAGGAGTTGCAAGCGTTTAATACGCAGAGCATGCAAAGGAGAAAAATTAGCTTTTTCAAAACTTCACTCTGACAGTAGGGCATGAAATTATCCTACATAAGGAAGGCTTTGCACATCAAATTTCCCAAAACTTACAATTAATGAACAGGAAAATGTGATGTCTATCGCTTCCCGCGAAAGAAATCCTTCAGCAGCTTACTGCTTTCTTCAGCTAACACACCATGTTCATATTGAACACGATGGTTTAACTGACTGGTATTAAAAATATCCATACAACTGCCCGCTGCACCGGTTTTCGGTTCAGTAGCAGCGAAAACTACTCGCTCAATTCTGGCATGAACAATCGCACCAGCACACATGATGCAGGGCTCCAGCGTGATATACATTGTGGAACCGGGGAGTCTATAGTTCTGTTGGTTGACACAGGCTGCACGTAAAGCAACAATCTCGGCATGCGCCGTGGGATCCAGTTGGCTGATAGGTTGATTCCACCCGGTACCAATGAGTTCATCCTGATGGACGATAATCGCACCAACCGGTACCTCGCCATGTTGTTCTGCCTGATGCGCCAGTAATAATGCCTGACGCATCCAATACTCATCGTTGAACATGACTGATATGAACATCAATGAGGTTGAGTAAGCGCTGGCTGGCACCTTTACTTTGTTCAATCAGGTGTTTACCCGCATCTCCCATTTCAGCGCGACGTTGAGGATCTTTTAATAACGCAATGACGGAATCCGCTAATTGTTCAGTGTTTTTTACCTCAATAGCCGCATGATGTTCGAGAAACTGTCTGGTTATTTCAAGAAAGTTAAAATAATGAGGGCCGGTGATAACGGGGCGGGAAAGCGCAGCCGGTTCTAATATATTGTGACCGCCATGATTCACCAGGCTACCCCCAACAAAAGCAACATCTGCTGTACCATAAAAAACGGATAATTCGCCCATGCTATCAACCACCAGCGCTTGAACCTGGCTACTACAAGGCTTGCCATCACTTCTGCGCAGTGTATTTAAACCAGAACGACGGCACAGTGCTGTCACCCGATCAAAGCGTTCAGGATGACGTGGAACGATGATTAATAATAAATCACGAAACTGGCCACGGATTTTGCGGGCTGCATCCAGTATTAGCTCTTCTTCGCCCTCATGGGTGCTGGCGGCAATAAATACGGATCGATTTCCCCATAATGCTCGTATTGACTCTGCACGCTCGATAACACTGGCCGGTAAACTGATTTCATATTTCAGGTTTCCCACGGCGTGGACTTTGTCTTTATGTGCACCCAGTTGAACAAAACGATCGCGGTCACTATGGGATTGTGCGGCAATGAGCGGAATGCTTTGTAACATCTGCCGTGTTAACTTGGCGACTTTCAAATATCCCCGGGCACTGCGGGCGGATAGTCTTGCGTTGGCGACTGTGAGGGGAATTGAGCGTTCAGCACAAATCAGAATCAGATTAGGCCAGAGTTCAGTTTCCATAATAATGCCGAACTGAGGCTGCATTGCGTCAAGAAAACGTCTGATAGCGAACGGTAAATCATATGGCAGATATACGTGCAGTACATTTTCTGCAAACAGGCTTTTTACCCTGGCACTACCGGTGGGGGTCATTGTAGTGATAAGAACCTGATGGTCAGGGTAACGGTCCTGTAGTCCTTTAATAAGGGGCCGACAAGCCTCGACTTCCCCTACAGATACCGCATGCACCCAGATAAGATTTTGCTCGGATGCGCGGGAAGGTATATGTCCAAACCGTTCATTCCAGCGTTTAAAATAAGCTGGTGCCTTAAATCCACGCCAGATCAATCTGATCAATATGAAAGGCAGAGCAAGATAGAATAGGGTTGAATACAAAACTTTCAAATTGGACTCACTGCAGGCAGTTTTTTAAGCTTAAATTGAGTTGGGATGATAGCATAGACACTGTTTTGTATTGTTATCGAACAGATGAAAATTCTCAGTAAAAAATTCCTTCACCCGCGCTTTTGGCCAAATTGGCTTGGCCTGCTTCTTATGCGTATCTCAATTTACTTGCCAAAATCCTGGCAATTGTTCGCGGGTCATAGTCTGGGCCGCTTAATGCGATTGTTTATGAAGGATCGCGAGCGTGTTGCCAGGCGAAATCTTGAATTATGCTTCCCGGAAATGAGTCAGCAAAAACGTAAAGAATTGCTCAGTGAAAATATGTTGACGATGGGCATGATGCCGATCGAGACCGCCATCAGTTGGTGGGCCAGTGACAAAAGCCTGGAAAAACGGGTGGAATATCATGGTCTCGAACATATTCACAATGCTCTGGCTAAAGGGAAGGGGGTGCTGTTACTGACCGGCCACTTTACCAGCATGGAATTGGGCGGACGGCTGATCATGTTGAAACAGCCGTGCTATGTGATGTTTCGTGAACTTAAAAGTCCGTTATTTAATGCAGTGATGCTACATCAGCGACAACGTCACAGTGAAGGGACAATCTTACAAGCAGATATGCGCGGTATGTTGAGAGCATTAAAAAAGAATAAGGTTGTATGGTATGCGCCTGATCAGGATTTTGGTCGAAGAACCAGTGTTTTTGCCAAATTTTTTGGTATAAAAGCCGCCACTATTCCAGCAACAGCTAGACTCGCCAAAATGAGTGGTGCAGCCGTTGTGCCTTATGTACCAAGACGCTTACCCAATGGAAATTATTCGATTGATATTGGACCCGCCTGGGAAAACTATCCAATAGGCGATGAACTGGCTGATGCGCAACGAGTAAATGACTGGGTAGAGGCCGAAATAAAAAAATCGCCGACGCAATATCTGTGGGTGCATCGACGATTTAAAACTCAGCCAGAAGGCAAGGGCTTATTTTACAAAAAAGCCTAGGGTCCGTTCAGGTTTCATAGCCCCAGCCCTTCGGTTTGTGGCTATGAAAGCTCAAGGGACCCTAGCGATTAAACGGAGAAAAACTGTAGCTCAGCATTAATGATTCGGAGCCGGGATTGTTTTTTGCCAAGTCCGCATTCGACATATGATAGAGCGTTAACGCCAGCCGTGAAGATGAGCTAATACGATAACCGAGCTCTATTCCCGTACGAAATAAAAAACCGCTTCCCAAATCCTGACCATCGCCATCTTCATAGCCGACCACGGCAAGTTGTGGGGTTAAGACCCATTTTTCTCCAAGATTAATGTCATATCGACCGCCTGCATGGGCCCAATAGCCTCCATCGGAGTTGCCGCTGAGACCAATTGCTGGAATGATATTAAAGAACGTTTCCTGTGTGGCAAACCGATACTCAACACCCAGTTCCAATGAGTTGTTGCTTTCGAAAACTTCAAAACTTCCTGCAGACATCGCGATTGCTGGAGATTCCGCCTGAACGCTCACACAGCCTAGTAATCCGATGATTCCGATAATGCTCTTTCTTATCATAAATTATTGTCCTTTTAGATCATCAAAATCAGTTTATTAGATAACATGATTCATCTAGTTTGAGAAGTTAAATGCAAAAAAAAACCACCCGAAGGTGGTTTTTTTGTCCAATAAACGTTGAATTAACGTTTAGAGAACTGTGGTTTCTTACGAGCTTTATGCAAACCGATTTTCTTACGTTCAACGGCACGCGCATCACGAGTGATGAAGCCGGCACTACGTAAATCAGTTTTCAGTTCGCTGTTATATTCGACTAATGCGCGGCTGATACCGTGACGAATCGCACCAGCTTGACCGTTGTTACCACCACCACGAACGGTGATATTAAGGTCAACTTTGTCGGTCATTTCAACCAGTTCAAGTGGTTGGCGTACCACCATGCGAGATGTTTCGCGACCGAAGTAATCTTCAAGGGTGCGGGTGTTGATGGTAATGTTGCCGCTGCCTGGCTTCATGAATACACGAGCGGTTGAGCTTTTGCGGCGGCCTGTTGCGTAGTAAGAATCTGCCATGACGTTATCCGATTAAATTTCCAGCATTT
>Ga0207884_1000184_pt1 | contig 56790 bp, 48 predicted proteins | sample MalvirmetaMSP144_FD_184236 | JGI IMG/M metagenome (GOLD analysis project Ga0207884, IMG submission 184236) | Marine viral communities from the Deep Pacific Ocean - MSP-144 (SPAdes) | ecosystem: Environmental > Aquatic > Marine > Oceanic | place: Pacific Ocean | collected 2011-07-08 | reverse complement strand
ATCCAGGCGATTCACTGACATTCAATGCTGAACAACCACATCGTCCTGAAGCCAAGTTAAAAATGCCTATCCGCTATCTGGCTATCATTTATTACGACAGTTTGGATGCTATGGAGCATGAGCAGGATTAACCAGATTTAAGGGGCAACAGCCCCTAGTTGTTTAGTCTCACCTAGTGCTTGACCAATAAACCGGCCATGCGCTCAAAGTTTTCCATTAGAAGTTGTTTCATCTCGGGGTCGTAATTCAGTTTTTCGATAGCCAATTGCATGGAAGCTAACCAGGCATCCTTGTGTGCTTCGGTGATTTCAACATGCTCATGGATTTGTCGCACATTGGAATGCCCCCACTTCTCAGCATAAAGCTTCGGCCCGCCAAACATACCCGAGAAAAAATTGAACTGTTCCATACGGGCGTGTGCCATACCATGACCACGTAAATGCAGCAGATGAATCGGCCGTCCGACTTCTGTTGTTTCCAATACATCACAAAAGGTATTAACCAGCTTTCGAATACCATCAGCTCCCCCCAAATTATCGTATATTGAGGGTTTTCTACGCTCAGCCGTCAGTGTCATTATGCGACTCCACAATACTTATCTGTATCATCGAGTCTAGCGCCAGAACATCTAATAAGTTAATACACAGGACTAAGTACTACTTAGATAGTAATACGCCGTCACAATCGCTAAGGATTAAACCAGGCTTTAAGCCAGCCAAAAAAAAAGTGTTAACCAATTTCGATCAGCACCTCTCCAGGTGTCACCCGATCCCCTTTAGTGACATGGATCGCTTTGACTTCCCCATCGATATTAGCCAGCAACTCGGATTCCATTTTCATGGCTTCGATAATCATCGTCGATTGTCCGGAGTTCACTTTGTCGCCAACATTGACAAGGACTTCAACCACATTACCTGGTAATGGTGTGGTGACATGACCAGGATCGCTGGCTTTTTTGCGGCCTTGCTGAGCACCACCAGAAACAAATTCGCTGATGGTTTCAAATACGACTTCTTCGGGCATACCATCGACTGACACATACATTTTGCGTTTGCCGCCACCAACGTCACCGACACCGGTAATGGCAACATCATATGTTTCACCATGCACATCGACTTTAAACTCGGTTGATACCGTGCCTGGTGCTTTACCTTTACTCTCAGGAATCAAAGGCTCTGGTTGCAAAGTTCCATCCAGGCGTTGCTGCAGGAATTCACGGCCGATATCGGGGAACATGGCAAACGTTAATACATCTTCTTCACAGGTTGCCAAATCCCCTACCTTTGCACGTAATTTATCCATTTCAGGGGCAATGGAATCGGCTGGACGTGATTCCATCACGGTTTCATTGCCAATGGCTTTGCGTTGTAATTCGGCATTAATCGGTGCCGGTGGCTGGCCATAGCCACCCAGTAAATAACGTTTCACTTCATTAGTGATGGTTTTATAACGCTCACCACTTAATACGTTATAAACCGCCTGAGTACCGACAATCTGTGAGGTTGGCGTGACCAATGGTGGAAAGCCCAGATCTTCACGGACTCTTGGGATCTCGGCAAATACTTCACGGATACGATCCAAAGCATTCTGCTCTTTCAGCTGATTGGCCAGATTGGACATCATGCCACCGGGCACCTGATTGATTTGAACCGAAACATCTTCACGCGTGAATTCGCTTTCGAACTGATGGTATTTTTTACGCACTTCACGGAAATAATCGGCAATTTCCGACAATAAATTCAAATCCAGACCGGTATCCCATTCGGTTCCTTTTAACGCCGCCACCTGGCTTTCCGTGGCAGGATGACTGGTGCCGCCAGCAAAGGCTGATATGGCGGTATCAATCCGGTCAACGCCCGCCTCAATGGCTTTCAACTGACACAGCGGTGCCAAACCAGAGGTGGAATGACTATGAATCACTAATGGTAAATCCACAGCGGATTTAATGGCTTTGACCAGTTCATAAGTGGGATACGGAGCCAGCAGACCGGCCATATCTTTTATCGCAATGGAATCCGCGCCCATATCACGCAGCATTTTGGCCTGTTCAACAAACAATTCAGGTGTGTGTACCGGACTGGTGGTATAAGCGATAGTGCCCTGAGCATGTTTACCGGCATCCTTCACCGCTTTTAATGCAGTTTCCAGATTACGCATATCATTCAACGCATCAAAGACCCGGAACACATCAATGCCATTCTCAGCAGCTTTGGCAACAAATGCCTGCACCACATCATCCGCATAGTGACGATATCCCAATAGATTCTGACCACGTAACAGCATTTGTAATCGCGTGTTGGGTAGCATGCCACGTAACATGCGCAACCGTTGCCATGGATCTTCTTTCAAATAACGCACGCAGGCATCAAAAGTTGCCCCGCCCCATACTTCCAATGACCAGTACCCTACCCGATCCAGCTTTTCACAGATCGGTAACATGTCATCAGTACGCATGCGGGTAGCAATCAATGATTGATGTGCATCACGCAGCGTCACATCAGTAACTTGAATTTGTTTCATTACAATTCTCCGGCTAACTTGTTTTACCAGCCTGCATGCGCGGCGATGGCCGTAGCCAATACCAGTGCCAATGCGGTGGGATGACGTTTATCTGAATAGGTCAGTAATTCGGGATGAGCAGCAACAAAGCTGGTATCAAATTTTCCTGCTCTAAAATCGGGATGTTTGAGGATCTGTTGATAGTAACTGGCCGTGGTTTTAATGCCATGCAAACGCATATCATCAAGAGCACGACGACCACGATCGACGGCATCTTCCCAATCCAGTGCCCAGACCACCAGCTTCAAACACATCGAGTCAAAATAAGGCGGGATTTCATAGCCGGTATAAATCGCGGTATCGACACGAACACCGGGGCCACCCGGTGCATAGTAATGTGTGATGCGACCGAAACTGGGCAGGAAATCATTTTTCGGATCTTCAGCATTGATCCGGAACTGCAGAGCAAAGCCCCGGTAATGAATATCTTCCTGACGATATCGCAAGGTTTCACCGGCGGCGATGCGTAATTGTTCGCGAACAATATCAATACCAGTGATCTGTTCGGTAATGGTGTGTTCGACCTGGATCCGGGTATTCATCTCCATGAAATACACCTGATTTCCGGTCAGCAAAAATTCAACGGTTCCGGCATTTTCATAACCAACGGCTTCAGTGGCTTTCACCGCCAACCCACCAATATAGTTACGTTGTTCTGGTGTTAACTGTGGACTTGGTGCAATTTCAATCAGCTTTTGATTACGCCGTTGAATGGAACAATCGCGTTCATATAAATGCACCACATTGCCATGACTGTCTGCCAATACCTGTACTTCAATATGCCGTGGGTTAACGATGCACTTTTCCATAAACACTTCAGCTGAGCCAAAGGCTTTGGTCGCTTCAGAAATAACCCGGGGAAACTGTTGTTTCAGTTCAGCCGGTGTATCACAACGGCGAATACCTCGACCACCACCACCGGAAGTGGCTTTGATCATGATGGGGTAACCAATCTCGTCAGCAACGGTTAATGCTTCTTCAATATTTTCAAGGTTACCGTCAGAGCCTGGCGTAATAGGAACACCGGCTTTACGCATGCTATCGCGAGCGGCAGTTTTATCGCCCATCTTTTCAATGACTGAGGCTTTAGGGCCAATAAAGATAATGCCGTTTTGTTCGCACAAGCGAGCGAAACGGGCATTTTCAGATAAGAAACCATAACCGGGATGAATCGCATCACAGCCGGTTTCGACGGCCAGATTTACCAGCCGGACCGGGTCCAGATAACCTTCCAGCGGGTCGTCGCCAAGTGAATAGGATTCATCAGCGCGTTTCACGTGTAAGGCATAACGATCCGGTTCAGTATAAATTGCCACTGAACGAATCCCCATTTCCGAGCAGGCCCGGACGATTCGAACAGCAATTTCGCCGCGATTGGCGATCAGGATTTTTTTCAACATAGCTCAGCCTCGGCCAGATTTGTTGGCAAAGCGTAAAACAAATTACTGATAAACAAAAATCAATTAAATATAATTCACCGATAAGTAAAAACTTATCACTCAATATACAGGTGCAGTAAATGGCGCTCAGTCTCCAACAATTAGTATCCCGTTTGTCATTCAGACAAATGCAGGTTTTTCAGGCGGTCTACCAACATAAAGGTTATCGCAAAGCAGCGGAATATCTGGGTCTTACCCAACCTGCGGTCAGCTCACAAATGCGGCATCTGGAAAATGCACTTGAGCAGCCACTGTTTGAATATATCGGACGCCAACTGTATTGCACCGAAGCAGGTGAACGGGTGGCAGTGTTTATAGAACGTTTATTTGGTCAAATGAGTGAACTACAAAGCGAATTGAATTTATTGCGGGAAGCGCTCTCAGGCGATTTACGCTTAAGTATTGTCAGTTCATCGCAAACTGTCGTGCCCTATTTACTAAGCAGCTTTCTGAAAGAATTCCCAGCGGTAAATGTTCATATCGACGTTGTAAACCGTACCCAGGCCTTGGAAAGATTAAAACTGAATATTGATGATGTGGTCATTATGGCAATGGTCCCTGAAGGACGCTCATTAAGCACATTACCTTTCCTGGATAATGAACTCATTGCTGTAATCAACAACCAACATCCTTTGAACAAACAAAATCAGGTCTCAGCAAAGCAGTTTTTTGCCGAGCCCATGTTGATACGAGAAAATGGTTCAGGAACTCGGTTTGCCGTTGAACATCACTGTCAGCAACATCGTCTGCAAATTAAACCGACCATGGAATTAAGTTCCAATGAAAGCATTAAACACGCTGTTATTGCCGGTCTTGGAGTAGCCATCCTACCAAGGTTAAGTGTGATTGCTGAGTTACGAACCGGACAATTGAAGATGTTGGAAATTCAAGACTTTCCCATTCGCCGTTCATGGTGTCTGGTTCACCCAATGGGCAAATATCCGTCACGTGTGGCCCAGTCTTTTATTGATCATGTGTATGAACGACTGGAGCAGATCCACAAGCATTTTCAAGAGGTCTGATAATGCAAAATTGATAACGAAGGCCTAATCATAATCTCTTAATAAACGCTTAAACTTGATGCTCTTATACTAGGGCTTGTTTATCTTTCATCTCCGCCTCTGATGTGAGCTGAAAAAGCGTCAATCAAGCAAGGAGCGCCTTTTGTGAGATACATCCATGTATCTCACCCCATTGGGGCTTACGCTCAAAAACGCTCCCGGCGTTTTTGTAGTTGTTCTAAATAAGCGACGAGAAACGCAGACCGGCGCGCGCCTCCCTGGCGCGCCGGCATATGATGGGCAAGGATGCCCAAATGCCGCGATAGCAGGGATAGCGATAGCGGCCTGTCCATCCGTGGACATAAGTGGCGCTTTTTCAGTCACAACCCGAAGGGCTGGGACTATTTTTGCGCCCGCCTGTGTTGTATGAAATACATCCCTGTATTTCACCGCTGCGCGGCCAGCTAAGCTGTTCAAATGAGTTCCAGACTCATTTGTCAAACACTTATGTAGGAAGACTAAACTGCGTGCTTTCCGCCTTGTCGGACACAAAAATAGTCTCCAGCAGTGGTGGATATGAAAGAAAAACAAGCCCTAAGCGAGATGACGCTCTCGTGAATATAAGAAATGATGGCAAACAAAGGAGAGAGAAATGTTACATGACGATAACGAACGCTATGGCTCCATCACGCGTTTTTTTCATTGGGTAATCGCCGTATTGGTGTTGCAGCAGTTTTTTAAATTTGCTGATCGGATTAATGACGGCGAACATTGGCTGGGTGATACCTTTGGTCCATGGCATGTCTCCATGGGTGCCATTATTATGATTCTCACAATCACGCGCCTATTGTGGACGATGAAACAAAAACCTCAGCGCCCAACTAACCAGGGAATGGACGGCACTATGGCCAAACTGGCACATCGGTTGATGTATCTATCCATGCTTGTTATGCCTTTCCTTGGGGCCTTATATATTCACGGTAAAGGCTATCCGGTCAAAGTGTTTGGTGTTGAACTGATTAGCAAACCTGCTGGTGAAGTTCCGTGGGCACTTTCCCTTGGTGAGTGGCACTCTCCTTTTGCATTTTTATTGGTATTTCTGGTGATCGCCCATATTACCGGGGCGCTATATCATCACTTCATCCGAAAAGACGATGTTTTAAAACGCATGGCAGGTTAAAACTACGCATAAAAGAGCCCTGCAGATTAAGTTCTGCAAGGCTTTTTTAAATTTAACATTAGGGCTTGTTGATCTTTCATATCTACCACCGCTGGCGGCTATTTTTGTGTCCGACAAGACGGAAAGCACGCAGTGTAGCTAACCTACAGAAGTGATTGACAAATGAGTCTGGAACTCATTTGAACAGCTTAGCTGGCCGCGAAGCGGTGAAGTACAGGGATGTATTTCATACAACAGAGGCGGAGATGAAAGAGCCACAAGCCTAACGCTCTAGGCGTATTGTTTTTCCATCACTTCAATAAGCTGATCAAGCTGATTCATTGGAAGAGCATTAATCCCTGCGGCCGCTTTACGTCCACCACCGGTTGGAAATTGACCGGCAATCTCATCAGCGCCACTCCGGTTAGAGTTCGGTGCCCGTAGACTTACCAGATAGTGATCAGCATCTTTTACTGAAACAATCGCATGTGCTCGGTCGGGAAACTGGTTTGCCAATTCATTACCCAATACCCCACTGACACGACGCGCCCACTTTTCATCAGGCAAACAGATAACGGCCAGCTTGTCTGTTTGATATTTTGGGGAAATGGTTAAGCCAGAACGCATATCTTCGTTATAACCAGTTGAAAGCTTTTCATAAGCCGCACGATTATCATGAATAAAATCAAAGGGGGAAGTGTAAGCAACGCACTGTTTAAATAACTCGGCCGGATGGAATAACAAATCATCCGTATTGGCACCATAGCCGTTGTAATTAAGATAAATCCCTAGCGAAGATAACTCTTCACGTTGGGCATCGCTCATTCCGGCTTCGTCAGCAAGTTTATCTGCCACATCAGTCAGATTATCACCATATGCGGCAGTAATAGCCCACTGATGAAATTGTCCATCAAGATAGTTATCAACGATGAGTGAGGTACAGGTAGTTGCGGCCATATCGATATAAGCAGATAAGCCGGCATGTTGTGGAATATCACCTGGTTGATGATGATCGGCATAAAACACGTCGGCTCCTGCATCAAGCAAACGGATTAAATCAACGGCATTTTTTTCCATTGAGATATCCAGCACTGTCAGCTTGTCACCTGCATCAGCCTGTACGTTCTTAAGCAGGTTAATATCACGCTTAATGCCTGTAACCAACTCGGAGTCCCTCGGTTCGGCAAGTCGCAATTGCACCAGCGCGCAAATGCCATCGGCATCGCCATTAAATACATCAATAAACCGCATCTTAAGCCTTACTATGGATGATATTGTTTGTCCGTAAATACTCAATTACCTGTGCCACGCACTCGGCAATATCACATTCGGCCGTATTCAAAGTGACTTCGGCCGCTTCTGGAGCTTCGTATTCGGAATCAATCCCCGTAAAGTTCTTAATCTCACCCCGACGGGCTTTTTGATAAAGACCTTTTGGATCTCGCTGCTCACACACACTCAGTGGTGTATCCATATAGACTTCGACAAATTCATCTGCTTCGACCAAGTCACGTACCAAACGGCGATCAGAGCGAAAAGGTGAAATAAAAGCGGTTAAAACAATTAATCCAGCATCGGCAAACAACTTAGCCATTTCACCGATACGGCGAATATTTTCAATTCGGTCATCATCAGAAAAACCAAGATCTTTATTCAGCCCATGTCTGACATTATCACCATCCAGCAAATACGTATGATGTCCTAACTCAAATAAAGCCTGTTCTACTGCACCGGCAATAGTGGATTTGCCTGAAGCACTTAAGCCGGTAAACCATAAAATTGCAGAGCGCTGTTTTTTTTGCTGACTACGATCCGCTTTGCTGACTTTGTGCATGTGCCAGACAACATTCTCCCTTTCCACAGGCAAAACTCCTTAAATTAGCTTCAATTAGATTTTGATGAGAATATTTAAGAAAACAACTGTGTATTCCAGCTCATCATGTAGGTTAGCTTTTAAAACCCTATTGCCTGCACATTTACCATGACAGCTAAGCAAAAATAAAACTAAGTGCGTTTATTTTATCTTGGACTCAATCAAATCAACCTATGCAAAACGGATTAAAGTTAACAGTTTATTTTTTACAAAAACTACGCTCTTTAATCCGTTATAAATGCATAGGATTTACTTACAAAAAGTACTACGTTACAACTGACTTAATTGTTCAGTAATTTTAGCCACCAATGCTTCATCATTTTCTTCGTTTGCCATACGTTGAGCACGCTCAAATGACTGACGTGCCTCTTCAGACATACTTAAGGCAACATAAACACGGCCAAGATGGTAATGGAATAGAGCAATTGCGTCACTGCTGGAGGTTGCTCTTTCCAAAGCCTGCCTGGCATCTTCATAATTACCCATTTTATAATTTACCCAACCAAAGGTATCGGCAAAATAAGCTTGCTCCGAATCACGGAAACGACTGGATAATATCAAAGCACGTTGCAGATTTTCAGGTGATTCAAAGTGATCTGTCAACAAACTGGCCAGATTATTTGCCGCAACATCTATCGAAGGATCACGAGCAATAACTTCTTCGTATAAATCACGAGCTTTTGCGTATTCTTTTTTTGTTTCATGAGTAGACGCAAGTTGCATAGCCAATTGATTATCTTCAGGTGTTTTTGAGAGGCCTTTTTCAAAAGCTACAATTGCTGCATCAGGTTCATCATTGAGATAATGCAAGTTGGCTTTCAGACTGTAACCTGCTGTCCATTCATCATCTTTAGCCAACGCACGGTCAATGGTGGCAATTGCTTCAGGAAGATTTCCATCCATACGATAAAAATCAGCCAGCACAAGATAGCCGTTATTTAAATCAGGATTATTTTCTATATGTTGGTTTAGAAAATTGACGATTTCTTCTTTTCGGCCTTGTTCAAAATAGATAGCCATAATTTGCTGCAACGCCCTGGTCAAGCTGGGATCAAGTTTTAGAGCAGATTCATACTGAGTGATAGCAAGGGTAGTATCATTAAGACCTTGATACATTTGAGCGGTCAATAAATGTGTTAACGCGGTTTTATCATCTAATTCATTAATGGTTTGTTTTGTGCCTGCCCAGTCACGTTTAAGTATGCGAATTTGAGCAAGTGCCTGTAACAGATTTTCATTGGCAGGATTTCCCTCCAAAGCTCTCACTAGCACCTGTTCCGTGCGATCCAAGTCATTACCACGCATTAATACGCTTGCAACAGACAATGCAGCCTGTGGATTGGTTGGGTTCACTGATAATGCCTGACGGAAACTGTTTTCGGCCAGTTCAGATGAACCAGTAAGCGCATAAGCCTGAGCTAATAACACCAAAGCTTCGTCCAACTGTGGATTGTTCCGAATCAACGTACGAAGCGTGCTGATTGCTTGATCTAATTGATCGTCTTTTAACAAAAATTTGGCTTTAAGCAATAAAGCTTCTTCATGTTCAGAAGCAATGGCAAGAATTTCATTGACCATTTTCTCGGCTTCTTCAAATTTGCCGTTTTGTGCCTGAATGCCCGCCATGGTGGCTCGAGCACGTAAACCAATTTCACTTTCTGGTTCTGTGGCAATGATAGCCTCTAATTCCGCTTGCATCAGTTCAGGCTTACCTTGACGGCTGAGCATTTCTATTTTGGCAAAACGCAGGTCTGAATTATCAGGTTGAGCATTAATGAACTCATCCAGTTTAGCGATTGCTAGTGCTGGATCACGGCTATTAATCAAAGACACCAACAGCATAATTGTTTTAGCATCACCGGGATTTTTCGCTACATAATCTTCAAGTACTTTTTTTGCATCCTCATAACGATTCATTGAATCATTCAATAATTTTGCCAGTGAGATAGCGATCCAGCTCTCATTGGGGTATTCAGGCAACAACTCGCGATATAGTTTTTCCATCGCAGGTAAATCATTGAGCTCTTGGTAGATACTGAGCTTAATCATTTTTAATGGCATCGCATCAGGATAAAGAGTTAATGCCTCGTCAGCTGCCGTTAATGCTTTATTGATTTGACCACTATTTTTATACAACATGATCTTGGCGGTTAAAGCTTCCATATGTTGCGGGTCTTTCGCCAAAACACGATTAATTTCAACTTCAGCCATACCAAAATTTTCTTGTTTTATGAGCGTCGTGGCCTTAAGCAAAATGGCATCGCTATTTTCTGGTTCGAGGGAAAGCGCTTTTTCGGCTTTTTTCATTGCCTCTTCAAGTTGCCCCGATACCACAAGCAATTGACCGAGTTTAACAATCGCTGGAACATGATTTGGATCTAAGGATTCCACAGTAACCAAATTGGAGTACATGCCTTTCCATTTTTGGTTTTTTTCATCAATCAAGGCTAATTGATAATAGCCTTCAGCTTCCAGCGGGTTGATTTGCAAAGCATTCTTGAATTCAAGCCGGGCTTTATCAAACTCACCCTGCTCCATTAATTCTTTACCACTCTCTATGAATCTGGCTGAAGAATCCTCAGCGGAACCACATCCCGAAATCATTCCAGCTAACAATGCTGCCAGGATCGTGCGTTTATAATTTTTCATATCCATATTCCTAACTTAATCTGCGATATAACGGTTAATTTCAGACGATGTATGCTGCATTAATGATTGTATTCTCTCATCAGCGTCCTGATGACTTTCACCAGGTAAAACTGGGGTTACATATCGAACCAATGCACCATCAGTGCGATTTTCCAATAAAGCATCTTTAAATAAATACCACTTGTTCAGGTATTCATTTGCAACCTGACGGCCGCGTCCCTGAAACCAATAATAGACCAATTGTTCCTGATCACCATTTTTTATAATGACGCGGTTTATAGGTTCTCCATTCACTTTGGTCCGATCAAATTCCGCTATTTCCCAGCCACCTCCAGGAATGCATACACGTGGTGAATGTGGCGACACACCTTTACGTTGAGACGCATAGTACGCAACATAAACATTCACAATATTGCTATCAATGCCCGTAAAGTTTACAAACAGATAATCTGTCATACCTAATTTATCAACTACGCGATCATCAAGCTTTTCATTCTGCCCAATCCAGTCATTAAATTGCAGTGGAAAACTTATAAAATCTTCATGTTCAGGGACAACTTCAACCCGATTATCAATAAACTTGGTCGAAAATAATGCGATCAGCAGCACGATAATGAACACAATATAAGGGATATACGAATAAGATTTTCCAGTATTACTGAACATATTATTCGCTGGTGGATGATCTACCACTCCGAATAGCTGTGATAGGGATTTTCGGCTGGGGGCGATTTTTTCCAGCAGAACCACCAATAAAAACAGCAAAGCCGCACAGGCCATAAAGATAATCCAGCCCTCAAAATCATGCAGAAAACCTTCTGCCATTGAGATGCCCCAATTGTCGACCAGCACTCCGATAACACCAATACGGAAACTGTTCATAAAAATAGTGATTGGTATAGTCATCAGGAAAACAATCGCACGCTTCCAAAAGGCGGCTTGATAAAAATAGGCGGCAATGAAGCCTAAACTCATTAAAGGAAAGAGATAACGCAAGCCACTACAAGCTTCAACGACCTGAAGCTGATAGATGCCCAAATCGATAATATTACCTTCGAGAAATACCGGAATCTGGAATAAACGAATAACTTGCACGCCCAGCCACGAAGAAAATAATTGGAGTTTCGCCGTCAGAACAACTTCGATAACGTATGGCAGAGGTATAGCGAATAAAAGTAAAAGTATTGGAGCAAATGTGTATTTGGTAGCTTTACCAACAGTGATCATTGATAAGCCAAGCAACATCAACACAAAGGAATATTGAATCAGAAGATAAAGCGCACTGATTTCACCAACGACAAAAATAACAACCGCTATAAAACTTACGATGACACCAGACCATAATGGAGGACCTTTAGTCGCATTTATCAAGTGGCGTTTTTCCCACAAGATAAAAATAGTGACCAGCGGAATAAGAAAACCATGACTATATTCTTCTTGATTACTCCATCGAGAAACGGCTTCTGACAAACCGGCCCAATATGCAATAATCGCAATGGTGAGCGCCAGGATAAACATCCCTGCCATTTTAATATTTAACAACCTTGACCCCCATTAAATACCCTGCCAACATTCAATCAAGTCAGATTAACTTGAATCTTTGTAAAACGCTACTCAAACGCAGCAAAGTTATAATCTTGGGAGGAAAATCTTTTAATAACATTATCTTCTGCCTTTGTTGCAATTGCCCTTGAAAGGTCAATAATCTGGCTATTGCCGACTGAGCTAAGTACTGGATTTCCGCACCCTCAATAACAACGTCTTTATCACTCAACAGACCTAACTGAAGTGCATTTTCAAAATCATTTAACTGCGCTAAAGCAATACTGCCTTTAACTGAGATTGTGAATTTATTCTGCTGCGATAATTTATCAGCTAAAACCTGACTATTGGCATTATCAGCTTTACTGGCCAAACGTTTGGTATAAATCCCTAACGGTAAGGTTTGGGTCAACAGCATCTGTAAAAAGCGTAAACCATCTCCGAGATAACGCCTGTATAACTTAGGTTCCTGTTTGATGCGCCATAGCCACTCGATACCAAAACGTTGCCATTTTTCAGGTGCACGCTTTACGCTACCAGCAACAAAATTAATGACAGCCCCTAAGTGACTGATAACTGGTGCATTTAATTTTTCGCGATTATGCATGATCCAGCGCTGACCTTTTTTGGCACCAAGAGCAACAACAATAAAGTCAGGGTTACAAGCATTGATGTGATCAATAACAACTTCTGTACTCATTTGTTCAATTGCAACAAAACCGGGATCATAAAATCCACAACTCTCCATACCTGGACTGGTTTTATTCAATTCATGATGCGCTTTTTGAGCGATGCCCGTTTCGCCACCAAAGAAAAATACGCGAATTTTTCTCTCTCGTGGCTCATTCATTAAATGAGCAAACAGATCCGAACCTGCAACACGTTCATAAATGGGTAAATTGAGTAATCTGGCCACCCAAATTAATGGCATACCATCCGCTACAACCAAATCACTATGGATAACAGAATTATAAAAATCCAGATCATCCTGCGCCATTACGGTGAAGTTAAGATTAGGTGTAGAAAGAAAACAGGGAACTTGTTGTTCGATGGCTTCTGAAATAATAACTGCAGCTTCTTTAAGCGATACAGCATCAAAGGGAAGCCCCATAAGACTGTATTGATGATGTTGAGATAAGGTTAACGGCAGTTTTGTTCCAGGTAAATTCATTATTAGCGTCTGTTATTGATTAATGAATGAATCAAATTCAAAAGTTTAGCGACGTTTTTATTCAGTAAAAATTCATCCTCAACCCGTTGTTTACCCCCAGCTATCAGATGCAATCTAGTATCTGATGACTCCATGAGTTTATATATAGCTTTAGAGAGTTCTTCATCATTATCAGGTTGCACAGTTAAGCCGGATATATGGTTTATTACCAACTCCGGAATGCCTGAAAGTTCTGTGGAAATCACTGGTACACCACAAAGCATGGCTTCCATTAATACAACCGGAATACCATCCATGTCTCCCTGGCTATCCTGTTTACAGGGCAATACAAACACATCTAACCCTGCAATAAATTCGGCAACTTGATCATGAGGAAGGGCTCCAAGAAACGCTATCTTATCAACACCCAAATTGAGCCTTTTGGCCTGCTGTTTAAGCTCAGCTTCCAGCGGACCATTACCCGCAATTTTTAAACATATTTTTCGATCATCTTTAACCAGTTTGGAAATTGCATCAATAAGCGTATCTATTCCTTTTTTTTCAACCAGTCGGCCGACTGTACCAATAGTGAATATCTCATTCTGTTCTAAGGGTTTAATGGGTGGTTGCCAACTCTGGTCGACCCCACAACGAACAATTTTGATTTTTTTGGAATCAGCGTGCAGATTCTCAAGAAAACGTTGATTAAATTCCGAAATAGTGGCAAAAAAAGAAGAGCGAGCCACCTTTTGTTTGAGTAGCCATCCCCTTTCAAATAAATCGTTTGCATGAGCCTGAACGCTGAAACCTATATTAGCCATTGGTGCTGCATACATCGCGATATCTGTCGGGATATGAGCAAAGTGAACATGTAAATGTTGAATATTATTTTGCTGTAATTGTTTCGCCAGTGTAGCGGCATAGAAAAAGCGATAGCATAGTCCCAGTGCAGAACGTGAAAAAACTCTTTGCCTAAACACGTCACTTATTAGTCTGCCAAGCGCTTTTATGTATCCAACCGGATGAGTAAAAAACATTATCAGATTATGCAGCAGCACCTGGCTTTTTGGCGTCTCATATAAATGAAACACATTGCCTCTTAACTCATTGAGAAATACCTCAGAAGCAATATGGCCCGGACGATGAACTGAAAATGGTTTTACGGCTACTCCCTGTTTAGACAGTTCTAATATCTCGTTATATACAAACGTAGCCGATAAAGCAGGAATTTCTGGTGCCAAGTAAGCAATTTTCATCATACAAATTTATTTACTGACAAGTTTTAATATCGCTTCTTCTAGCGATAAAGATATTTTGGAAGGCGAATTTGCTAAGGCAAAATCCCTACATGCTCGACTTTTAGTGGCATAAGCTTCTGGAGAAAGCGAGGTGGCATGGTCAATAACTCGAGCAAAATCAACTGGATTATGAGGTTCGTAGAGTAAGTCATGCAATTCAGGAGGTAACGATTCTTTTATCGATGGATGAAAAGGTGCTATTGGCGGTAAACCAAACGTTAGCGCCAACATCAAAGATCCTGATGTCAGAATTGACGAAAAGCCAAAAATCGCAAAATCAGCAGAATCGAAAAAACTTGAAACATCTTTATCATCAATGTAGCCACTTGTACGTTTTACCTTAATGCCATTAATTTCATCAACATTAATTGAATCTGCACCATTTCCAGCGATATGAAAGAAATCGATTTTATCGGGATTATTAACGCTAGAAAATGCCTCAATGATTAAATCAAATCCTTTATATTTTCTAATGCTACCAAATAATAAAAATACTTTTTTGACACTAGGCTTTCGTGGTTTATAGTCAGTGCAGTACCACTCCACATAACTTGGGTGAGGTATAACAACAATTTTATCTTCTTTAACATCAAAGGTTTTTAACAAATATTGTTTTGCATAATCACTATGGACATGAATCAGATCTGAGGCCTGACATAAAAAGGCTCTATTCTTTAAAAAGAACTGCTTTTCTTCGTCATCGGCTATTTCATGGGGCATTTCATTGTGAACGGTCCATAGAACTCCCCCTCCCTTTTTTTTAAACTCCTCAACTGCAGCCCTGGCACGATTTGCCCGGGGAGGATCATTTTTTCTTAAAAAATCTTCATCCCAATGAATATGTAATAAATTTGTCAGACCAAATGCTTGATACCTTAAAAACTTATCAGCTGTAGTAGCAGTAACTAATGTTTTTTTAAAACCTGAGTAAAGTAAGGTTTGATAGGGATTTGCATAGTTTGCTGGTGTATAGACCATCATCTGATGAGTCGGATGGAGCAGCTTGTTAAAAAAAGCTCGTATCAACGGGCGTTTTCTTTTTCTTCTTTCTGCTGTATCTCGCAGCTTTTTAGCAACATCGAAGCTCATAATTTTAATAATCCTGGCGTTAAATCATTCGTATTTTTGCTAAAAACTATTGAGCTTGCCACACAGATGCCTGCTTTTGATTCAACTCATCAGTAGCTTTGGTTTTGCCTTTTAACAAACATTGCCATTGATATTTATTAATAAACTTAACAAGTTCTTTATCTTCAAATCGTGGTTTACGTAACAACATGCTTTTCAAATAGCCCCACCACATGGCCGCGCCACCGAGAAAATATGGGGGGTGCAACATCCGAAACACAGAAGAGGCAGTCATATAAGTCAAGCCAGTCCCCATAAAATATTGCCCAAACCCATGACGCATTCGACCAGTAAATATGCCTTGTTGGCTTGAGCCCATTGGACGCAAATGGATAAAGCGTAAATCCGGTTCATCCCAGCTCACCGCAATCCACCCCATCTGACGGCATTTATGACAATCAATGCCATCCCACATTACTTGGCGAACAAACCCTCCAATCGATTCAAAACATGTGCGACGATAAAACTTGGTCATGCCTACAGACATTTCATCACCACATTTTTCGCTTATCAGTTCACCTGTTTTTTTATCTCTGAAATAAGCTTTACCACTACAGGTTCCAATACGCGGATTTTGCTGCATTCTTTCAATCAAAACTTCAAAATACTTTGATGGTAAGTCAAGGTCTAAATCAAATTTGCATACATAATCAAATTGAGAAACATCAACCTGATCATAGCCGTGATAAAAGGCCTCGATAACACCCGGACCAACACTGCGATGACCACGATTTTCACGTGTGATAATTTTTATAAACGGATATTTTTCTGCATATTCCGCCAAGATTTTCGGAGTTTCATCCGTAGAGCCATCGTCCACAATCACCCATAAATCAGGTTGAACTGTCTGATTCACCACGCTATCTAAAGTTATCCGCATATAAGCAGCCTCATTCCGGCATGGCGTTACTAATAAATAACTCATATAACTCCCTATAAATTTTCTACGGGCAACATGCTTGTTTCAACGTGCTAAAAGTACGACGCCCGAAACAACCAGTAGTGTACCAATCAGCTTTTGGACCGTTATTGGCTCATGCAATAAAAAATGTGCAAACAACATGGTTCCGACAAATCCCAGCCCAACAAAGGGATATGCTCTACTGACTTCGACTTTGGTCAATACGTAAAGCCAGAAAACCATGCTCATGCCATAACAAAACAGTCCCAGCAAGACAAACCGGTTCAGAATTAACCAGGCACTCTCGATGGAGATCATCGTTTCTGGAAGCACCAGACGGCCCATCCCTGCCTTCAAAGATAATTGGGCGGCGACTGACAACAGCACGCTGGCTAAAATCATCAAGAGAGTAACGTAGCTCATAACAGTTTAGCCAATAAAGTAACAATAAGGATAAAGACTACGGTGATGAGACTGCCTCTGTTTGTCATCGAAAAAACAATGGGGTCATCATGCATTTCACCGCGATTGGTTTTTAGCCACATACGTAAAAACCAATATGCGAAAGCAGGCAATGTTGCCCACAACAAAATTGGCAACGAATACTCTTCACTGGTCATGGAGACCTGAACATAAAATGCCATTAACAATAATGAAACAAAAGCGGATGTCACACCAAAACTTTGCATCAAATAATAATCATCTACCTGATAATCTCTTCCCGAGGCTTTGTCTTTATTCACACTGGAAAGTAACTTCAATTCAGCACAGCGTTTTACCAGCGCCAGACTGAAAAATGAAAACATCGAAAATGCCAGTAACCAAAAAGATAACACCACCCCAATGACCATGGCACCAGCAATAATCCTGATGGTAAACAAACTGGCCAGCGAAATGACATCTGCAATAACATAAGTTTTTAAAACAAATGTGTATAAAAGTGTCAATATAAGATAAGCCAGAAGAGATAATTGAAAGGCTATGTTGGTAAAAAACAGTGCTCCAAACAATGTCAAAATAAATAAACCCGTGGCAAGCAAAACAGCATGTTTAATTGTTAGTAAGCCTGACGGAATAGGCCGTGAAGATTTTCGTGGATGCGCTCTATCAGATTCAATATCGAGCAAATCATTCAAAAGATAGGTCGCGGATGCCAACAGAGAAAACAAAATAAAGCCTATGATGGCATCTCCCCAGACTGCTGGTTCAAGATAAAGAGAAGAAACAAAAACCGGCACAAAGATAAGGATATTCTTGAGCCATTGATGTACACGCATGGCTTTCAAGATAACTTTAAGTTTATTGCACTTTGTTTCAAAAATGCGTGTAACAGGTCGTTTCTTTGATAGGCGTAACGCTCCGGCTGTGGGATTGACTAAAAATGATTCGCCGGCTTTATCAAAAAGGACAAAATCAAATGTCTCATTCCCCGCGTAGGCAAATTGTGGAGAAACTTCCAGACAGTGTTTTAGTTTGTTCTCGCCTTTCATGTTAAACGTTGCAGAAGTAGCCAGTACTCCTTCAAAAATGCCCAGATATTCTGCAATAGCATCTGCATATTTTTGATGACTGGCAGTTGCGAGATATAACTTCCTCCCGCGTTGATGCTGATGTTTTAGAAATTCCAGAAAATCCTGATTATAAGGGAGTGTTGCTGGATTAATATCAACCTGTTCAGCAAGTTTATGTTTTAAATTTGCCTTGCCTTTTACCAGCCAGCTTATTAGTAAAAAAATATTTAAGGGATTTTGTTTTAAAAACCTTATACAAACTTCAAATAGCAGATCGGTGTAAATAAGTGTTCCATCCAGGTCCACAAAAACCGGTAACATGTCCTTATCGACAATCATATAAAGATTCTCTGTTTTACTCGTTAATCAGTTTACGTCTACAATAAAACGAATGAATTCTAGACAGGGACGTAGCTGAGAGATGAAAGATACCATTATGACAACCTACGCTAAAAACACGTTATATATTGTCATCGTTGCATTAGCGTTACGCCTACTTTGGCTGGTGCTTATCCCTGTTGTTCCAGTATCTGATTCAGTAATGTATCACGAATTTGCCAAGAGTATCAGTAACGGAAATGGTTATGCCTTTCCTGCTGGAAATCTCACCGCTTACTGGCCGGTTGGTACCCCGGCAATTTATGCGTTGCTCTACAGTTTTTTTGGTGAATCCTTTCTGGTCATCTCTGTTTTCAATCTTGTTGTAGGATTAATGACCCTGGTGTTGATGATGTCATTAGCAAAACTTTGGTTCAACGAACCAACGGCTTATATTGTAGGAATAATTTACGCACTCTGGCCTTCTCAAATTCAATTCACTACGATTTTAGCCAGTGAAACAATCTTTAATGTCTTTGTTCTGCTCGGTCTTTTTTTCTGGTACCGCCCGCACTCAAACGAATTAACTAACTGGCTACTTGGTACTGTTTTTTTCGTGGCAGCAATTTATGTTCGGCCAATAGCTTTATTAATTCCTTTTATTCTTATCGGTCTGAGCTTCTTACGTGATTTTGATTTTAAACAACTGCTCAGCTCGACGGTCGTTACTGTCCTGACATTAGCAATTTTAATTACTCCATGGGCCGTAAGAAATTATCACTTATTCGGCGAAGTCGTGTTGATTTCCACAAATGGTGGTCCGGTTTTCTGGATGGGAAATAACCCTGATTCCGCTGGTGAATACATGCCATTACCCAAAGACCTGGAATTTGAATCAGAAACCGAGCGAGCGGAGTATTTCAAATCTGAGGCGATTAAACATATCAAAGAAGAGCCCGGAATTTTTGCTAAAAGATTGGTAAAACGTTTTGTTGACTACTATCGTTCAGAAAATATTGGCATCAACTGGAATATTGAAGGGATCAAGCAGCAACAATTTGAAAAAGCCATACTTCCTCTTAAACTGATAAGCTCCGCATACTGGGTATTGCTTGTCTTGCTGGCAATTTATGGTGCGTTACGACTGGTCCGCTCTGAGGGTTTATATAATGCAATAACTGTTACCCCTATTATTGCCATTATTGCCTATAATACGGTGATACACACCATTATTGCGTCAGGCGACCGCTATCATTTCCCAATAATACCTTTTATAGGATTACTCGCTGGTTACAGCCTGTATTTATTAAACCAAAGAAGAAAAGGGTTTTAATAAACCATTTTTACTTTGATAAAAATGGTTGAATAAATCTTGCAACTTCTCTAGCGTGATTTTCATCAATCATTTCAAGATGGGCGGCATCAACTGAAAATATCTCAGGTGTTTGGGCAAGAAATTTCGACCAGCCATAATCATGTTCAAAGAAGACCCCCCCGCCCCAGGAAGACTGATTATTAGCTTTAATCAGTATGACTCTTCCAGAATACCTTTCTCCCTTCATTGCATTTGAGGCCATCGCCTTATGGAATGCTTTTTTGCGATATTTCTCAATTGTTTTACTGTTATAAAGGCTTGAACCAGAGCGAAATCTACTCAGATAAGACGAAACTGCCTCACCCGTTTTTTTAAAAACATATTTCAATTTTTTACCAAAAGATCGCTTAACGCCCGAGGGTAAAATACTATCAAGCAACACAACAACGCCGACTTGTTCACCACGTTGTTGAAGGATTTTTGCTGCTTCAACAGCGACAACACCCCCAAAAGATATACCAGCTAACTGATATGGTCCATGTGATTGTTGTCTCATAATAGCATCACAGTAGATCGATGCGAGCTCAGTGGCCAGATTCTCTGAGAGATTGTTTAACATAGCTTGTTCGAAAAGCTTTTCTTCCTGTGAGACGTAAATACCATAAACAGGTTGGTCTCTTCCTATATTATCGGCCAGCTTCTGATACAAATTGATGCCAAATAAACAAAAAAGCGGTATTTTATTGCCATCTTTTTGTAATGTAACGATTGAAGAAACAGGGGATTCCCCCTCTTCATCAATTTTCAAAGCCAACATTCGCACAGTAGGATTACTGAATAATTGACCCACATCAAATGAAATGCCTGTTGCACGAGACATTTCATGTGTAGCCATTACAGCCATTAATGAGTCACCACCTATTTCGAAAAAATTATCGTCAATTCCGATATTTTCTCGCTTTAAAATACTCTCCCATGCTCTGGTTAAACTTAATTGCAGGTCATTTTCTGGTGGGACAAATTCTTCCTGAGATGATGTTTCGGATTCATCAAGATAAATTTGTGCGAGCTGTTTCCGCTGCACTTTGTTAGTCGATGTTACTGGAAATTGAGCAAATATTTTGGTTTTGAGAATTCCGGGATTTCGAATACCATAAGTTTGAAGAATCTTAATACTCGCATCTTTGATTTCTTGCTCTCGCGAAGAAAGCGAAGACAAGATTCCCACTAGCACACGGTGCCCCATTGAAAGGTCAGGAATGGCAGCTACTGAAATACCATCTTTGATCGATAATTTCTCGCGTAGAGTCCTTTCAATATTATCCGGTGATAACTTGATACCACCAGCATTAATCTGATCATCAGCTCGACCGCCGAAATAAAGAAATTCAGATTCTAAGCGCCCAAGGTCACTGGTATGAAACCAGTTTTCATCATCGACATTCGATACATACTGCCCATTTTTTAATAACTGTCGGGCAACATGTGGTCCACGAATACATATTCGACCTTCATCTGAAATTTTGAACTCCGTTTTACCATAAGCTTTGCCGACGGATTCAAGAAACTCCCCCTCGGTCGTGTCAATTCGCAAAAAGCTACTTCTTGAGGCCTCCGTCAAACCATAATGTTGCACAATAATCGCGTTTGGAAAAAGCATTTTTAACTCTTCTTTTTCCAAGCGGCTCATGTACTGGCTGCCAATTTCAATCCATTTTAAAGTCTTGACTTCCTTGCCAAAAATATCTTTATTTTTAAGTAAAACACGCCATAAACTTGGAACGGCAGAAACAGCATTTATTTCACCATCAACAAGCATTTTTTTTATTTCAAGTGGATCAAATCCTTGTTCAGGGAGATAACTATGACCACCAGCAGCTGAAACCGCTCGAAATCGACCAAAGCCAAAAGAAAAGTTCGCAGGAATACCGATATATTCACGAATAGATTCATCGACTTCCATGATCGAATTCAATCGCTCAGTAACGTCTGATAATGCTTCATGGGTCAGTAATACACCTTTGGGTTCACCTTCCGTACCAGACGTAAACGCTATTTGAGCCAGGCTTTCATCACTTCTAAATTGATGACATGCGGTGAACCAACCATATTTATTTTCTGGCTCAATAACTTTTGTAACACCCGTTAATGTAATCCGCTCATCATCTGAATTCCTAATCAACACGACCGTTTCGTCATTGCTATAGCATTCAAAAATTGCTTCAACGTAAGCAATAGAATTCTTCGCAACTACCCCGGTTATGTTTTTTTGACTCATGAAAATTCCCTATAAACGTTCTGAAAAAACATTTATTTATATTCGATTAACTTGCTCTGCTGTCCGCTGGCATGATTCTGCAAAAATGCCAAAACTCCAATAAACTGAGGCCATTTTCCGAAAACATTAGATACCGCATAAATAAAGCTTAGATAAAACGAATCCAGTTGTTTTGTATATTTCCAAGCTAAGCGGAGAATTTGCAGCGGATATAACAGCCATAAAATCAAAAGATCATCATCAAATAAGCCTAAAAGAACAAATGCAATGGGAATTAATGCCGACCAAATGACGATGCTTCTTGTTTCTTTTTTTCTAAAATGTTCCTGCTCATTACCATGAAGAGCATAGCTTTCCGCATAAGCATGGCCAGCACGTTGATTACGTTTCCACCACTGACCAAAACGGGTCATAGCGGCATCATGTAATGTCATTTCAGCATCTAATCGCATAATTTTCCAACCCAGCTGACGCATTCGATAACACATCTCAGGTTCTTCGCCTGCAATCAAATTATTTCGGTAACCATCGACTGCTTTTAGTGCAGAAATTCGAAATAAAGCATCGCCTCCACAAGCTTGAGACTCACCCGACGGAGTATCCCATTCAATATCACATAATTGGTTGTAAATACTTCTTTTGGGAAATCGCTCTCTTCTTCTGCCACATACTGCTGCATAATCATTATTCTTCTGCATAAAATCGAAGCCTTTTTCCAACCAATTTGACTGAACCTCACAATCACCGTCAACTAACTGAACATATTGCAAATCCGGGTAACATTGAAGCAATTTTTCAAGCCCTGCATTTCTGGCTCTGGCAGCCGTAAATGGCTTTGTCATATCTAATTCAACAACAATAATCCCCATCCCCAGAGCTATTTCTACACTACCATCAGTGGAGCCAGAATCTACATAAACAATCCGTTTTAAATCTTTTATTAAAGATTGAAGACAGCGTAACAGACGCTCACCTTCATTTCTTCCAATCGCTACAGCTCCAATTTTTTCCCCAAGTTTTGACATTCGACTTATACCTTTATTATTCTTCAGTGGGAGCTATAAACAATGAGCTGGCAAAACAAATCAATTTCTTTCAATTAATGAAGCATTAACTGATTTAGCTATTGAAGGATAGTTATTCATGTTGATTTCTATTCCTAACATATCACCAAAATTTGCCAAATCTTCATTGAAAATATTGGTCAGCTTCAGCATGTGTTGTTCATCAATTTGTGGGCGTTTTTTTAGGGCCAGATTACTTTTAACAGCATCACGCAACCTCTGTGGAATGAAATTACGCCGTATCCAAGCTAAAGCTGGATTATTGACTATAAGTTCATATCCCTTGAAACGTCTTATTCGCTGACTTGAAACATTTTGTTCAGGCAAATCGTCGTACCAGATTACCTCTTTATCGTAACCCAAAAACCTTACGACCCTCTCCAGTTCGTGCTGAGGTCTCACCCGAAAAGCTTCAGAAAAAACTATATGAATATGTTCAACACCATAAGCTTCGATGAATGGTGCTATCTGCATAGAGTAGCGGCTGTAATTAATGAGTTCAGCAAATTCATCTATTGCCTGATTGATATCGGTTTTGATGACATTTTGCGACCATTGATGAATGTAGTGTGAGATCAAGCGATCTATTGGATGTCTCACAACATAAATCAATTTAAGTGAAGGCAAGTATGTTTTCATCCTCTTGATAGTTAAAGGATAATCCGGCAATTTTGTGTAATGCGTACTTGATTCTCCGCAAATGTCACCTGATTTGGCTTCAGAGAAAAGATTGGAATACCAATTTAAGCCCAGTGAGTAAACAGGATCATCACTGAAGAAATTGGGTTCTTTAGGCGTGGACATAAAAAAACCGGGTTGCATGGCAAGTTGCTCATGCAAGGTGCTGGTTGCGCTTTTCATTGCGCCGATAATGATAAAGTCAGGTTTTTGCATAGAATTCAGGATGAATATAAGGTTGGGTCGGATTCAAATAATTTATCCAGATATCACGCCATTGCTTTTCAGCGATATTGGATTGATATTCTTTCGAAAGAATGGTTCTATTCAGGGCTATCAATGCCCCCAACGACCAGAGAAGATTTGCTATCAATATTCCACTGCGACCATATAAAAGGTAAAAATAGCGTGTACGTGACTCAAAAAAATAGCGGGGTAATCGTTTACGTAATTTTGCTTGAGACTTAAGAGGTGAACTGCCACCTCGAAGATGCACGACATGAGCTTCAGGGTTATTAACTATTTTCCAGCCTGCTTTACGAGCACGGTGACAAAATTCCGCATCTTCGAAATACATGAAAAAACCTTCATCAAGCAATCCAATTTGCTCGAAAACTTTTCGCCGAACCATGATGCAGGCAAAACTGGTCCATTCTGATTCCGTAGGGATATCAGTGACCTGTTTGGCCACAACATGCTTCTTGAGGATTTTTGTTAAAGGACCAGTTTTTGCTGAAGACAAAAACTCACTCCATATACTGTGTTGGTTAAAACAACTTTCCTGAGGCCTACCATCAGGCCACTCTAATCGCGGGCTTATAAGGCCAATTGATACATCATCCTTACCAGTTGACATTAATTCTTCTATCGCTCCGGGCCTCACAATCGTATCACTGTTCAGCAATAGATAATTTTCCGCGCTATGGGACAAAATGCCAAGGTTATTACCTGCTGCAAACCCACCATTATTTTCTGAGGCAATAATCGTTACCTGTTTAGTATTTTTTGAGTCAATCCAGTTTTGGATAAACCTTACTGAGTTATCCTGAGAGTCGTTATCCACAACCACTACCCTGCTATTTAGTCCGCTCAGTTCAGGCAAAAGCGATTCAAGGCATTCACAAGTCATTTTGGCGGTTTTGTAGTTGATAATCACAACCAGCAAATCCAATGGGGTTTTATCAAAAATATTATCTAACGAAAAATCTGGAATACTCATAACTTCATATCAATCTGATCTATAAGATGCCGAATAAACTGTTTTTGTTTATCCTCTGAAAACAATTCTTTGAGGTATGCAATTGAATCGTTATCAATTTTTTCTTCGTTTATATCAAAACGCTCAACCGCCCTTAAAATCTTATTGACATAATCCTTGATGTCTCCACAGTAGACCTCTTCAAAGCATGGCAAGTGAAAATATTCTCTATTTGCTTCTCCCGTATACCCGATGACCCGATTTCCTGACATGGCAGCCATAGCAGGAGGCATAGCCAATCCCTCCAGTTCACTAAACGACAGAAATATCTTTGACTCAAAAAATATGTCATAAACCTCCTGCTCAGTTACCCCATCTATGGCTTTAATTGACCAGTGAGCGGGAAGCTTATCGCCGAGAAAAAACAGTACAAGTTGACTATGCTTGCCCAACTTTCTTGGCATGTAGGTAATGACATTTTTTTTATTGGCCACGGGCTGATATCTAGCTTTGTTTATCACAAAGTAAGAGCGGATTAATTTGTCAGAAATATCGGGGAAAACGGTTTTAATATTTTCAATAGTGTCCAGTGAGTTACCGATAATCAAATCAGCCTTATTGTAAATATTTCTTAGATCTTCAAAGCTGGCAAGATGGGAACGCAGCTCCACACCGATGGAATAACCATTTTGTACATGAATTCCAAACTTGACGCCCAATCTGATAAATTCAGGAGCATAACGACAAACCATCATTTCCGGAATAATCACAAAGTCATGGTTTATATCGAATTTATTGTCTCTTTTAAAAAAAGAATTATGAACAAACTTTGTTACTAAGTGTTGGGGTTTGAAAGGATAAAAAACCTGTGAAGAAAAATTTTTGTACTGGATGTCGTTAATCGTATCTGAATGATGATGTGCGACGATCGAACCTCCTGCAGGCCTGTACTGGGCAGGAAGCAGAAAAATAATGTTTTTCTGCTTATTCTTGCCGGGGTATGCCGTAGCTTTAAATGGGCGGTTAGCGTTACGTGAAAGAAGTTTCATTATCCTCTTTTTAATTTTAATTAATGCTCCGTTCAAACTAAACCTCGCCATGTGAAAGATTATTATCCATTTATAATTACTGTAATAATTAACATGATAGTGTGCATTAAGCTGTCATATTCTGAATTTATATACGGTCAAAAACATTGCTTACCTCATTGGAACTTGAGACGATAGTTCTTCTAAATCACTCGCACTTTTATTGTTTTCTTCTGCTTGAATTGCAAACGCCCTTCCCAGTAATGATCCCACTAATAAAATATAAAGCGGGTTTAAAGATGCATTTGGCATTTGGTCCAGCAAAATTATCGAAACAATTAACGCATGTGCTGCCAGCAAAGCCCGTTCATTTTTATCCATTTCTTTATTTTTTTTCTGGACTTTATAAGCGACATAAATCGGTAACACAACCAAAAGAAATTCCATTAAAAAACCAAACCAACCTCTGACACCAAGAGAAAGTATCCATCGACCATCCGTAACACTTAAATCCTCACCAGTCTCTGGATCACGAACACGGTTTCGCCCATACCCTCCCCAACCAAACAGGGGTTTAACGCTGGCATGTTCAAGTAATAATCCTTCATGTTTAAAGCGATATTCGAGTGACTGACCTCGTTCAGGATTTACCGAATAGGCAAAATCAACAATGTTTTCATGAGGAAAAATTTTCAAGGCACTGGTGATCGGATAAGTCACAAACAGTACGGCTATCAACAGGGATGCCAAATGAATCTTTTTTGTCGACATAAAAGTTATCATTATCAACAAAAATAAGCCGAAAATTAACGCGGCTAGACTCTTCATGAAAATTAATGCAATCAACACAAGAATAAGTAAAACAGTATTATCGAAGCGGAAAATTCGTTGCTTGTTTTTTCTAATAACAGCCCAGAACCCCAACCCAATAGCCAAGAACAAGGCAACTAATAAACCATGTCCCATAAACACGATGGCCCTAAACCCTCCGCTTCGCACCTGCTGTAACCATGAATGAGGAAAGAAACCATAAACCATGTTATGCAATTGTGGGCTCATTCTTATCTCATAGAGCGCTAATAAAGCATAGATAATCGCCGAAATAGCGAAATATTTGAATAAATCCAGTTGATCTTGATATGAACGAAAATATTTAAAACCGATCATAAACGGCAAAATATATAAAAACTGACCAACGCTTTCAGATAAACCATCGTAATAGCTCAGACCTGGCAAATGCATAAAGGAGTTGGGGTTGTTCAACACCGTCAAAAACGGAGAGATAATAAATCCGATGATTAATAATTTGTATATTCGAGGTAAAGAACGAAAACCTGAGTCTCTACCGGAAAGTAAAATATAAGCAATCAATGTCATTGATGTAACAGAGAATTTGTTAAATGCCGGGATTCCAGGAAAATTAATACTGAACCCGGCAGGTAGGAACATATATGCACCCAGCAAACTGAACAAGACCCCTTTCGCAAAACCATGTCGCTTCAATAGGTAAAACATGATCAGCGGCCAAATGGTTATGGCCAGATACGCGATTGGACCAGCCATTAGCTCGTCTTAACTTGTTTTGAAAGAACCTTAACCGTTTGCTCTATGCCATTTTCAATATCAATAACTGGTGTCCAGCCGATATGCTGTGCAGCTTTTCGGTTCTCAAGCACCATTTCTGGTATGTCAAAATCGCGTTTATCCTTGTAAACAATATCCAATTTTTTTTGGGTGAATTTTTCAACCAGTTCAACGATTTGGTTTAATGAATAGCCTTCACCACTGCTGATATTAAAAGTGTCAGACTGCTTAGAATGTAATGCCAGCAACGTAGCTTCAGCGACATCCTCCACATGCACATAATCTCTTATTACCGAGCCATCACCCCATATTGTCAATGTTAAATCATTGACTGCCATGTTGATGCAAGTACCGATAAAACCCTGGACTCCCATTCTGCGCTGGCCAGGTCCGTAGGGATTTGAGGGTCTGAGTATGATGGAAGTGAATCCATAGAGTACTGCATACATATTCAGATATTTTTCAATCGCCAGCTTCACAATGCCATAACTGCAAACGGGATTGGTGGGGTGCAGCTCGTCCATCGGACTCTTCTGGGGATGGCCATACACCGTTCCACCAGAAGAGAAATAAATAATTTTGTGAACCCCACTGTCTCTCATAACCTCAAGCAAACGGATAGTGTTCACTAAATTTCCGTTGACATCACTGACAGGATCTTTATTTGAGGTGCTGGGTACAGAAGTACTCACCAAGTGAATCACCACATCAATCCCGATCAAAGCTTCAGATAAAGACATCACATCATTGAAATCAATCTGAATAAATTCACCTTTTGAATGACTGGCAGGAGAGCGATCCAGTACCCTGACAAAATGTCCATCAGCCAGAAGCCTGTCAACCACATGCGCTCCAATAAACCCGGCTCCTCCGAGCACCAATATTCTCATTTCACTCTATTCCTAATTTATTGAGTAACTTGGCAGCACGTCTTTGTGCGACTTCAGGCCACAAAAAATATTCAGCTCTTTGCCTCGAAGCATCAGCAAGTTTTTCTTGGGATACCTTATCATTAGCTAGTTTCTGAATGGTTGCAACCCATTTGTCTTTATCGTGGGGTGGTATAAGACATCCTTCAATATTGTTTCTGATGACTCCATCACCAGCCATAGGTGAAACAATACAGGGCAATCCTGCACCGATTGCCAAATAAGTTACCAAAGGGCTTCCTTCTTCAAGACTAGGCATAATAAACACATCCGCGTTTTTGTAATGTGTGGTCAGATCATTTGTGAAGGAAACAAATTCAATAGAATTATCCTCTTGATAAGCAGAAACAATTTCTTCAACTGCAGTTTCAATCTTACCAATCACTTTCAGTTTGCCATCCACTCCAGCCGCTTTCCAATAGTCTAATAACAGATGAATACCTTTTCTAGGGATAACACTTCCAACAAAAAGTGCGTTAAAAGATAATTTTCCATCGTTACTATATTTCTTGCCAGCTAATAAATCAGTTTTATCCAACCCATAAGACGTTTCAATGATCTTACGTTTATCAACCTGCATACTTGTCAGTGACGCTGTTACCTGCGGACTGGGACTAAAAATAAAATCAGCCATGTCTAGCTTGGCATTTTCTTCTTCAATGTCTGCATCAGTAATGTTATGAGTAGAGAGCCCACCAAGTAATATAGATTCTTTATCAAGAATATCTTTTGCCACTTGCTGATGACAATTTACAGATTCGATAACAATTTTTTTTTGTTTTTGCTTCAGTCGTCTATAAACATCAATGGAACAACCTGGCCAAAGATAGGCCACATCATAATGCTGCATACGCTTAAGGAAAATACTGTCAGCTATCTTTGACAGTATTTCGGAAGAGCAAATTTTTGCTAAAAATTTATATAGGCCTTTAGAAAAGGCTTCTTTAATATGGGGTGATTCTTTGGAATATTCTGATTGAATTGAAAAAATATCGCAGGACACAGTTTTCGAATTCATACCTAGAGTTAAAGCTGTAGCGGCATAACCAATTCCATATTTTCTGATGTAAGAAGGCCGATAAGATAAAATTTTGGTCTTCTTCATTAAAACTCCCTTTGTATATAAACCTTGAATTAACCGGTTGCTTTGTTAAAGAGTTTTTTCATCATTAGCAATGGTAATAGATGATAGTTCCCAACTGCCCAGTTTAATCTTAATGACGCATGGTTCGTCCACGGATATCTGCTTTTAATTATAGTTTCCAATAGCAGCACATCAATGGTTTCAGTAGACTTAAGTTTTTTAACCAAGTCATGAAAATAAGTATCCTTTCTGGTTTCAAATCTGATGGTACTATAGTGATAAACTTTGGGTTTTTTCCCCCCATAGCCTTTTTGCAGCCCTACTAAAAGATTCCATTCAGGTCCCAGTGCATGAACCTTCATATCCAATTGACGAATCGCTTCATGCATGGGGGGTTGATCCTTATGCAAACCTAACTTGCGATTTTGCTGCCAAAGTCCATGCCAACAATCAAAAAAATCTCTGACCTTTTGCGTATCCTTTACCAGCATAACCCCTGAATTAAAGTATTTTTGAGGTAAAGGCCAGCCAGTTTTATCAAAAATCTCTCGCTCATAATCATAAAAAATAAATTTATCAGGCGGCACATTATGGTCATGAGCCATAGCCAAATCTGCCTCAAGTAAAAATACTGAACTTAAATCTGCAACAGGCACTGCATCTATATCGACATATAGATAATCCCCTTTTACAAATTTTCTGAGTTGCGTTTTGATTAAACGGCTTGTAAAAGCATTGTTTTCACCAGCAACATCGACTTCAGTAACTATATCAACCATCTTCAATAGCTTTGCACGGTTTCCTACCATTCCCTTCTTGGTTTTCTTGTCCACTACCAATTCAATCGAACAATTAGGAGAATAGCGCCGGGCGCAATGAGCAGATATCATTGCCATTTCCGTATAGTGATCAGCCGGGTCACTAACTAACACATAAACAATTTTGGGGTTACTGGACATCGGAGTTACTCTTAATTGTTAAAAACCATTATGGCAATAACATTTTCAGACGATTCTTATTTAAAGTTTTTACTACATTCTGTAGTCAAGGAATTGCAACGCGATTACCACACTTATTATGAGTTTCGTCTATTGATAAGCTACAGGCCAAACAAATCGCCACTATTTATTAACGATACATGTTATGTTACCTGCTTTCAAAAAGATACAACATAAAAACTGTGGCGGTATATCACTGATATTTGTGCTACGAAGTGAAGATTTGATCCTGAAAGTAAATCTTTGCAAATTGTTATGCTCATACATGAAGGAGTAATTGATGAGCTCCATTGAAATTGTTCATTTCAATCCTAAAAGACGTGTTTTCAAAGGAAAGTTAGGCCGTCTAATTCCCATCAAACGTCCAGTGAATAACTTTGGTGATTTATTAGGCCCAGAAATTGTAAGGTTTATTCTTACTCAGGCAAACTTACTAAATAAAAACTCTAATTCTGGCATTCGGTTATTAACAGTTGGCTCGATTTTACACTTCGCCAAAACTGACGATGTTGTATGGGGGACAGGAATAAATGGAAAAATTTCTCTTGAAGCACATAACTTTGATCGTCTGGATGTGCGGGCTGTAAGAGGACCATTAACTAGGGATTTTCTCATGGCGAGAAATATCCATGTCCCTGAAATCTATGGCGACCCTGGACTGCTGACACCAATAGTATTTCCTCATTTAAAAACCTTAAAGAAAAACCCAAAATTTGATGTGACTTTCATTCCAAACTATAACGACCTACCATTTATATCTAACCAGGAAAATGTATTAAATCCGCGCGCTGGACTATTGAAATGTCTTGAACGCATTGCTCAGAGCAAATTTGTCGTTGGCTCAAGTCTTCATGCCATTATTATCGCTGAATCATTAGGCATACCTGCAAGATTAATTAAATCATCTGTAGAAAATGATTTTAAATACAATGATTATTTTCTTGGTACAGGTAGATCAAATATCCAATTCGCGAGTCATTATGAACATGCGCTTGAATTAGGCGGGGCTAGAGAAATCACCTCAGATATCATTCCCTCTTTATTCGAAGCGTTCCCATATGACTTATGGCAAAAAAAGCTTCTTAAACCTTAATTAATTCAAAAATTAAGTATCAAAGAGATTCATTCTTATAAAGTGTAATATGACAACTCAGGATAAATCATTAAAACAGCGTGTCTTTAATAGCTCACTGTGGACTCTCGGCGGTTATGCATGGACACAAATTGCACGTTTAGCCAGTAATGTCATACTTGCAAAACTTCTCTTTCCTGAAGCTTTTGGTTTAATGATGCTGGTCGCTGTATTTATCCAAGGGATTGGTATGTTCTCTGACCTAGGTACAGGTCAAAGTATTATTCAAAATAAACGAGGAGACGAACCAGCCTTTCTCAATACTGCATGGACATTACAGATTATCCGTGGCTTTGCCATATGGATAATCGCTAGTCTTGGCGCTTCTACTTACGCGAAAATATTTGACGAACCATCATTGTCAGTTCTCATCCCAGTAGCGGCTTTAACGGCCGTCATCGCTGGATTCAATTCCACAGGTCTTACTACAGCCAATCGTAAACTGAATCTTAAAAAAGTCACTATTCTCAATGCGATTGGTCAGGCAATATCAATATCTGTAATGATTCTTTGGGTACTTATTCATCCAACTGTCTGGGGCTTAGTTGCAGGGGGAATAGTAGGAGGAATAGCAAGGATGCTTCTTAGCCATATTTTGTTTGGTGGCTTTATTAATCGCATTCACCTTGAACGAGAAGCAATGGGTCAATTATTTCGGTTTGGTAAATGGATTTTTTTTAGTACCGTGATAAGTTTTTTTACGATGCAGATTGACCGTTTATTATTCGGATATTTTATGGGCACATCAATGCTGGGGGTTTATTCCATTGCAGCAATGTTTACAATGGTTTCTCATAGTGCAATTCAAATGCTTAGTGGAAAAGTACTGTTCCCATCCTATTCTGAAGTAATACGTAGCGGTGACGAAAAAAAGTTGTATCGAGTTTTAAAGAAAACCCGTTTAATAATGATTTCAGGTTCTTGGTTACTCTCATTTATATTGATTACGCTGGGTCCTTTACTAATTAATTTCCTTTATGACGAACGATACAATGATGCAATCTGGATGATACAAATCTTACCCTTAGGGGCTTTAGTTGGAGTTTTATCACTCACATATCAGAATGCTATGTTGGCTAAGGGTCACTCTATGTACGTGACTCTCTCATCATCAATTCAACTCATAATTCAAATTACTGCAATAACTATTGGGTACGAACTCAACGGTGTTGCTGGGATTATTATTGGTTATACCCTCGTGGGATGGGTTTTATATCCTTTTAGTTTAGTTTTGGCTAGAAAAATTAAATTGTGGCAACCTGAGATTGATATCCCAGTTATTATCTTGGCAATTATGTTCGTGACCCTCTATTCAAACTTTATTGTTTTACCATAAATAATTTATAATTTTTAAGCACTTTTTTATAAATTAAGATGGTAAAAAACTACTCTTTACCTCCAAAAAAATCGTTTACAACTGTTTTATTAATTCTTCTAAGTCGTAACAGTCTTTTAATTTGTCTCACAGGATTTTTCCATAGTCGCCTCTTTAAGAAAAATTTTTCAAACATACCATTTGATTGGCTGTGATTCTCTGAATGCCCTACCCTGTATATCGCACCAATAAATGGGAGCTTTGAAAGTGATTTACCGTTTTTTTTCAGTTCATCAAAAATAAACCTGTGACTTCCAAGCATTTTCTTAATATATATTTCTGTAGCTTCTTCAAATGAGGGGGGCAGATTATAAAGATCAGAGCGGATAATATGAGATGAACCACACAAATGAGAGAAATCACCATCATAATGGTAAAGCCATTTTCCACCGCTCCCCCATACGAATCCATCTTTAATGAAATAGCCATTGATTGATGGGTTTTTTGCAACAAAAGAGGTTAGTTTTCTGTGAACAAAATCATCATCATCAACGATCATCACATGCCCCATTTCACCAGCATGAAGCATACCGACTAAAATACGTCGTCCTTTATCAATACGTACAGCCTCATAAACCTCCTCGATAGGGGCGCTTCCTTTTCTAAATATTGGATTAGGAGGAAATTCGACTCGTTTGACCTCGAAGCCTTGAGGCATTTCAGGAAGATCTGCTCCATAATTGGCAACAACTATTGCCTTCCAACCTGGAGAATCTTGATTTTTCAATGATTTTATTGTTTCCGTCAGGTTTTTTTTTACTACAGACCAGTTGCTAGCATTACTTTGATGTCTAACTGGAATAATGAATGTAAGAACATTCTTCATGATCGTCCTCTTGAATTGGATTTTTGTGTAGTCACTTTGAGAGAGACTACCACCACCCTCAACGTGATTATATTGTTAGTTAGGGTAATTTTAGGGCTACTATAATCGTTACTTAACTTTAAATTATCATTTATTTTGATTTGATTAACCATGTAGGACAACTTTTTTGATTTTTATAAAAAACTTGAGGTATAAATAAAATACAAATAGATTTGATTATCAAATTAAATCTTTACCGATTTTTTTATCATTCAAAGAAACCTTTTGATTACTTGCTTCTATAGGTTTGTGATAACTTAAGGTCATTATCTTGAACTTGGAGAAAAAATGGAACAAGACTTTTATGACATCATTCTCATAGGCACTGGATTTGCTTCTTCTTTTTTTTTGAAAGAATATTTAAACCATGCTAGTGCAGATGAACGAATTCTCGTACTTGAGCGTGGCGAGGATTTACCTTACTCTGATAAAATCCGCTATAAAACCAATTCGCATGTAAACTTTCATCATCAAATAAATAATCTGACACCGCAGAAAACCTGGCTACAAAATATTGCGTTTGGCGGGGGAGCCTGTTGGACAGGAAATAGTCCTCGAATGCATCCTTCGGACTTTAAAACACATACTTTACACGGTGTAGGTGAAGATTGGCCATTTGATTACTCTGTGCTCGAACCTTATCTTGTTGAAGCAGAGCATATTATGGGAATTTCAGGTGACGAAAGTAATGATTATCCTCGCTCCGCCCCCTATTCTATGCCTGGTCATAAACTTAATGCCTTTGATCGTTTACTGATAGAAAAATATGGCGATAAGCATATCCCTATGCCAAGTGCTCGCGCTAGTCAGCCCTCTTCTTCACGTCCCCAATGCTGTAATAACGGCGTTTGCAGTATTTGCCCAATAGGGGCCAAGTTTCAGGTTGATTTGCATATGCGTAACATTTATGACGATCATCGAGTGACGCTCAAGCTTGGACACGAAGTGACCAATTTAGTGGTTGAAAATAGCACCATAAAACAAGTTGTATGCAAAAAAGAAGACCGTGAGCTCATATTTAATTCTGATTTCGTTGCTCTAGGAGCTCACGGAATAATGTCACCTTATATTTTACTTAATTCAGGCATTGATGATTACGCTGTTGGAAAGTTCTTAAGTGAACAGCATTCTGTTGATGTCAGAGTCAATCTGGCTGATGTTGATAATTATGATGGTGGACAACGTGTTACAGGTTATGGTTCGATGTTTTTAAATGAATCTAACCGTAACAAAATAGCTGGCTGTGCTATCGAAAATTACAACATTCCCTGGTTAAGAGCTGAGTTTGGCAAGTGGCGGCATGTAGCATTTATTAAATTTGTTTTCGAAGATTTACCGTCAGAAGACAATAAGGTCACAGTAGGCAGTAATGGTAAACCCAATGTCGAGCATGCAAAACTGAGCGATTATGCTTTGGGAGGCATTCGCGATATTGAAAGAAGGGTGAATTTGTTACTGAATGATTTACCTGTAGAGGATTATCACATAGAAGAACTTGATCAGAATCGCTTGGGAGGTTCAGCCCACATTCAGGGCACAACACGGATGGGGTTGGATCCTAGAACCAGTGTAGTTGATCCTGGACTAATCCATCACAGAATACGCAATCTGGCTGTATTAGGTTCTGGCGCCTTCCCAACCTGCCCTACCGCCAATCCTACGCTGATTCTTTCAGCGCTCTCTATTAAATCAGCGAGGGAATTATTTTGATGACTAAATATTCATCTAAGCGGCGCCTATTACTTAAAACAGCAGTCATTGGTTCAATTGCTTTGACCACTGCGGGGGTGATTACTTGGCGGAACAATAAAGAAACCGACATTATAGTTGCCATTCTGAAAAATAAACTCGGCAAACTGAAGATAAAAGATGAGGATCTTTTAGTATTTGCCAATGAATATGTGGAATCCAAACAACGCTACAAAAAACAATTTACCTATTTAAGTTTTTTATCAGGTATTTTTATTGTCATTACCCCATACGCTTTACTGCCTATGAATCATCCCCTAAAGCGAATGGAGGATAATATTGTCAGTAATTTTCTACTCTCCACAGATTTTTTTCAACAAGGCACTGATCTCAATAAAAAGATTCGATATCTGGGCTTTTATGACCCTTATTTGCGACCCTGTACCAATTTTTTTGGATAAAAAAAAAGGGTTGTTACAAAACAACCCCTTTTAACAACCACATTTTTAAGATTTTATTTCATCAAACATCTTCCATTGGCAGAAGCACGGCATTGGGTAGGATCGATGCTCGATAAATCTTCTTGCTTGGCATGTATAACATCTTTCATCTTGGTGATACTTGGACTACTATTTTGAATCGTTGTGGATTCAGTAATTGAAGTATCCGAAACTTCAGTACTTGTCGATGATTTTGTTAATGGTTGAGTTTCAAAATATGCGACTCCGTCTGTAATACTTTCTTGTTCATCTGTAGATGATGTCGAAGAACTGCTTGAAGTTGATTTAGACGTGGAACCACCACTGCCACCACCAGCTGCTTTACGTGGTTTAATCCCTGACTCACCAACCTCTTTGATTGATGTATCAGAACCGGTCATCCGAACCTTTGATGCTCGCGATTCTATAAATATCGGTTCGTTAGCTGGATCGACTTCAACAATTTGAGATTCTGTTATATCAGGTTCTGCTAATGAGTCGTTGTTCGAAGGTTCTTCGGTAGGTTGAACTATCACAACTTCTGTATCGTCAACAGGAAGCGCGTTTTCATTTCCGTCCTGAACATCCGTTTCTTCATTAGTCACAACATCTTCAGGTGTTGTTACTTCTTGCTCAACTGGTTGAACATTTTGTTCGTCAATCATGGACACAGAAGTGTGAGTGCCACAGCTATTCATGGAGACATCTGTATTGAGATTGCCTTCTTTTAATTCGAAGCAACTTGAACGACTCTCGGTTTTATTCGTGCTGATATCATTATTACGAACAACAAATTGGTTTGAGCCACCAAGGACAATTCCATAACCAAGTTCATGGTTTAAAATAATTTTATTCTTTTCAATAATCAAATTATTTGATTTGGTATTGTCTTCAGATTTTTTATCAGGCACCGATATACCTGAACGTAAGATATTACCTTCGTCAATAATAGTGTTATTGCTTATCAGTGTATTCACACAGGAAGCACACCCAATACCTGTGTTTCCAACATTTAACAACTTGTTATTTGTTATTTTTACTCCAACAAAGGACTCGTCAAGGGAATTACCTGGATCCACTCCTATACCCCAGCAATGGTCAGATACCTTGCCAACTTCTTCCTTGATAAGATTATTATCTATTACAAGATCTTTAATAATACCGTGAACAACTAACGATGTACCCGAACATTTTCCGTCAACCATATTGGATTTTGTTAAGGTATTCCCTCTTACAGTTATGCCCCGGTTATAGAAAGTTTGTTTTTTTATCGGACTATCGATATAAATATTGTGATCAAATACAGCTAAACTACCATTATTCTCAAAATGATTGTTCTCAATTAAACAATCATTACACCCACCTAACCATCCTTGTTTTTTATTATTAATAATTGTAGAGTTTTTGAGGACAACGCGGTCATTTGCTTGGTTGCCTGAAGAGGGGTTATTCGCCCCTGCTGAATAAACTCCAACATTAAACCCTTCAATTTGAAGATTATCCATGACTATGTCATCTACATCGTTATAAAGCATAATGCCCGAGCCGCTTTTTTCGATAGCAATCAAATCAAGATTTTTAACGACATAACCGCCATCAGATTTAGAGTCACCACCATTTTGAAAATTAAATGGGGTCTGACCTACAGCATAGATAATTGGTTTAGGTTTGCTCTCAGAACCATAATCACCGATAGTACAAACGTTCTGTGGACCGCATTTAGTATTGGCTATGCGTGTAAATGTATCAGCATAAAATTTACCACCACGACAATATAAAATGTTATCACCAGCATATAATTTGCTGAACATTGACATTGCTTTGGTGTGGGTTTTAAAGGGTTGCGTTTCCGATTTACCCATATTTGCATCATCGCCCGTATCGCAGATATAGTAATTTTGAGCCTGTGCTGCAACGCTAAATAAAATTAATACAGAAGCGCCAAGTAGTTTTGATAACACATTCATCATCATTCCCCCCAGTGATTAAATTTGATGATACGGAATAGATGATATGACTAATGATATAAAAGAATAGTGATTCGATTCACACATTATTGAATGACCTTGAGCAAATTTCTTGGAATGTGAGTTTATAAGCAAAAGAGCGGTTACTGAACATCTATGGACAATACCTTAGCATAAATAAGGTCGTGATAATTTTGGATGATTAAAAAAATGCCCGGCGTTATCGCCGGGCCAAAATCCTCTGGGGGGCAGAGGATTTTAAATTTTTCACTTGATGCACTGGGTAATAACCTCCGCGAAGTTTGGGAGATAGATTAATCATAAATTTATCAGGAATTCATTAACGTGACATTATTCACAATTCGAAATGATTTGCACTGATAAGGAAATAATCCTATCAGACTATTGCAGTTGAATATTGTGCTGTTCCAATAACCAGCCTCTAACCCTCTTTACATCGGGATTATCAGATAAGCCTGATTGCACAATCCGGGTAGATTTTTTATCCCGAATCATTTCTAAAAGAAGCGACACATCAACTTCTTGTTTATCTTCAGCAAAAGCATATACCAATGCAAAGTCACACAGATTATTTATACGTCGTGGTATGCCTTCGCTATAACAATAAATCACGGCACAGGCTTCATTGCTGAAAATTTTACGTTTAGCGCCAGCGACATCCAATCGGTATTCAATATAATTCTGCGTTTCCGGATAGCTGAGCGCTTTCAAGTGAAACTCAACACCAATGCGTTGGGCAAATTGCACTAACTCAGGTCTATTCAGTTTTTCAATCAATTCAGGCTGACCAGTTAAGATCAATTGCAGGAAAATATCTGAATCTATATTAACATTGGATAATAAACGAAGCTCTTCAAGGGCTTGCACGGAAAGATTCTGCGCTTCGTCGACAATAAGCACCACCCTTTTACCTTGTGCATGTTGCTCAACTACGAAGTTGATATAATCCCGATAACGCCCGGCATTATCTGTTGCTGTTGAATCAATCTCTAATGAGTCTAATACCCAGGTCATTAATTCACCAAATGACTCATGCGTATTATTGATCAAACCAATTACACAATCTTCTTCTATTTTTGCCAAAAGTGCACGAATAAGAGTGGTTTTACCAGCACCAATTTCACCGGTAACAACAGTAAACCCTGCATGACTCATTAAGCCATATTCAAGCATGGTGAGTGCTTTTTTATGATTTGGACTCAAATAGAGAAAAGTAGGATCAGGAACGAGATTAAATGGTTTATGTGTTAGACCAAAATGTTCTGTATACATGGATTAGTAATTTTGATGTTCTGGGTGATGTGCTGCTTTATTCACTACCGTACCTAGTAGATGTGAACCCTCAAGTAATTGTAGAGATTTAGTTATATTTGACTCAGTATTTTTACCATCTTCAAGAACAAGTAATGTGCTATCAAAGTATCCAGCAGATAATAAAACATCATCTGTTTGCAATATCGGCGGAACATCAAAAATAATCATTCTGGAATCGTATTGCGATTTTATATCCGCTACCAAACTAGCCATTTTGGGGCTGGATAAAAGTTCTGCTGAGTCCTCTGCCCGGCCCAGACCAGGTAAAATTACCAGTCGTTTAATACCTGGGTTCATTAGAACTTCCGAAAGTTCATAATCTCCTGATAAGTATTCTCTTAAACCAATAGATGGTTTTAAGCCAAAATATTTATGAATACTTGGATTGCGTAAATCCATATCCACCAGTAACACTGTCTGATTTAATTCCATAGCAATCGCTATTGCGAGATTAGCAGCTATGACCGATTTTCCTTCGCCGGAAGTTGGTGAAGTGACAGCAAGACTTTGCCAGCGATTTGCACGCATTTTTTTGAGGACTTGTGTACGCAACATTCTGAATACTGCTGACTGAGGATTATTATAAAATCCAGAAATAATACGGTTAGCCTCAAGAGTATTGTTAGTAACCTCGATCACTTTCGTTTGCGAATAAGTGATGCTTTCTAATGGATTATTTTCTAGCGGATCTTCTGACTTATTTATAGTATTAGTTAAAGGTAGCGTAGGTCGATTAACTGTCGCTTTGCCAGGGGAAGATTGCTGGTACCGTTGTTTGGCTTTATCCAGCGCTTTTTGAATTCTATCCATATTCGTATAAACCCGTGATTGTTGGGTGGTTTAAAGTAAGCTGAGTTTGTTCAATAATTTGAACCAAAAGACTTCAAGGTTCATCACAAAAAAATGAAAGCAGGCTACTGCAGCGATACATAGTAAGATCAGCAAAATAATAAGTTTATATAAATTGGCTCGCTTACGACTTATTTCTTTTTCAGTATGAATAATCGGTACTACAACCAAAGGTGATTTCCCTACTACTCGCGTTATATTGTTATAGCCTCGCACTCCACCGAAAAAGAGTTCTACTAAAAATGCTAAACCAAAACCTGTGCCCATTGATGCAACAAATCCCATCGCCAATAGTTTGGGTCGATTCGGCTTCTCAGCAATGCTTGGTACTTGGGGGGGCTCAATCAACGTAAAACTTTCACCTTTATTTTCCGACTCAAGTGTTTCCGCAAGCTCAGCCTGAAGTTGTTTAGCACGTAATTGTTGATATTGATTTAATTTATTTTCATGATCTCGCGTCAAATCCATATATGCGCGCTGGACTTGATTAGTCTGCACTACCCGATTTTCAAAATCGGCCAATTTTACCCGAAGCTGTTGTTGACGTTCTCTTAGCCGATCAATTTCACGTTGAGTGGCGTCGATTTTCGCTTTAACTTCAATATAAACCGGATTCGTATTTGAAGGCGCTACAGGCGTGTTTGAAGATTCAGCCGGTAACTCTGCCAGGCGTCGCTCTAATCTTTCAAGATTGGCTTCTTCAGCTTTAACATCAGGATGTTCGCTTGCATAACGTTGCTTTAAATTCTGCAAATTACTTTTCACTGAAGCTATTTCAGCTTCAACCGATTGTCGTGGTGAAAGAGATTCTCCCACTTGGGCTTCTAGTGCAGCAACTTCTCGCTTGAGTCTTTGCAGATCGGGATGATTTTCTGAATAACGGCTTTGCATTGAGCGTAATTCAGCACGCAACCGCTCTAATGCTACTTGTTCAGGTGAAGCCTGTGGACCTGCCGCTACAAGGCCAGTTGCTTGTTTTGGAATCATTGATAATTGCATAGACATTGTAGTGATCTGATCAGTGAGCACCATTATCTGATTCTCGGCTGCAGCAATTTCCTGTTGAGTATTTTGCACCATAGATAAATTGTATTGCAGTAAATCCGGCAGACTATCACTATACTGATCACGAAATTCGGCTATCTCTAGTTCCGTCTGTTGTACTTCTTTTTGCAGTCGATCTCCCTCCAGCTTTAAAAATTGGGTTGTGTCTTCTGCTCTATCAGTTCGGGTTTTGACATTTTCTTTTAAAAATTCCGTTACCAATTCATTTGCAACCTGCTGGGCTATACGCGGGGATTTATCCAAAAAAGAAACTTTAAAAGCAATGCTTGCTCGTTTGGCTCGTCCACTCACAGGGTCGGTCACATTTGCTTGAACAATATTTACACTCACATTTTCTCTAAATAACGAAACAATTGGTCCAGTGGTAGGGGACGCATTTCGTTCTTCTGCATATAAGTTGTATTTATTAACTATCTCCATTACTCGGGTCGTTGTCATTAAACGCTGCTTAATAACTTCAATGCGTTGGTCTGCGTAGCTGGTGACAGTTGTCCTGATTAGATCCTGTGGAATTTCCTGAGATTCAATGAGTATCAAACCTTCTGATTTGTATGAGGAAGGTAAGCTATAAGTAAAAATAATGACACCTGTCATCAATACGATAATAGGAATTACGATCCAGTATTTTCGACGCCAAAAAATTTCCAAATAATCCCGGATACCTTTTACTTCTTCTTCCATTATGTTCTCTTTAATTTAGCGGGAAAAACGTAAGCCATTCCAATCATAGCCAACGGTCAGAAAGACCATGTTACTATCTGCTGAGGGTCTATCAGAACTCTTCTGATCACGATACTGATAACCAAATCTGAGATTGAGTTGTTCTTTTAACTTCCATGAAATTGCTGGAGAAAACTGCAAATATTCTCTATCAGTTGTGTTGAAATTATCGACTGATTGTGACTCTTGATAAGAAGTATCTACATTAAACGATAATGTTTCAGACAGTTTTCTACCCCATGTTACACCTACTTTATCCTGTTCATTTACATTACCTTCACCGGACGGTGTAAGAGAGCGTGAAATTGAAATAGAGACACTATTAATTTCTCCAGCATAATTGGTTGCAAAATTAAATAGCGTTCCTGAACTTTCATCCGTAAGTTTTGGCCCTCCAGGGGGAGTTCTTTCATTTTCAAGTGTTCTATAACCAAACTGACCAGATATTGACCACTTTTCTGACAGCAAATAACTACTTGTAACAGCAAAATTATAGGTATCGTATTCCGATTGTTGAATACCTTCAGATTCGTATTGAGCATAGGTTAATGCCAAACCGGCAGTTAATTTTTCTGTCCATGTGCGTTGCCAGCCAGATGTAATAGTATGTGTTTTATTATCGTTAAAATTTGTGTCTAATGGATTATCATCCGTATTATCGGTATCTGAATATTTTCTTTCAGCGTAATTATAACTGGCATACACCGAATCTTTTTCTGTTAATTGATAATTATAGCTTGGTGATAAATTGATGCTTTCAACCGTTGCATTTGAAGCAAAATCGCCTGTATCTTCCTCTGCAATTGAACGCTGGGCCCTTTCAGTATAGCTGGCAGAAAACCCGTAGCTACTTCTTTCTGTATTCATGGCCGCCGAAAAATTTGCGAATGGATCTTCCCGATCAAGTTCTTTCAAATCAGTATATCGCTCGACATTTAACCCTGTTTTGAAAGAAATCAATGAATTCGCTTCGGCTCTTGATAAAACTAATGTCGGATTGATGCGAGCTAAGAAACTACCCTCTTCGTCTTCACTTAGCCGAACATTGTCGTTATAGCTAAAAGTAGGAGAAAACTCAGCTCCTACTACATACTCTGCGGCCAAAAGCAAAGGTGATTGACTCGCCATCAGCACCGCAATCGGTAGCATTACCTTGTTATTCATGTTTGCTCCATTAGAGTGAAAATATATTCCAAATATTTATGGAATAATAATCACATCACCACTTTTCAACATGACATTAGAGTCAAGGGATTGACCTTTTTTGATTTTTGCGTAATGAACCGGAATGATTTGTTGTTTGTCGCCATTGCGTCGCAGAATGATGATGTTATTTTCTTCTGCAAAAGTATTTAGCCCACCAGCTAAACTTAAAGCTTGCATGGCATCCAAAGGCTGACTCATTGAGAATGAACCCGGACGTAATACCTTACCAATAATATGCACTGTATTGCCCGCCACCGCGTTGACGGTAATGTTGACAACTGGCTCCGAAATATACTCAGATAGTTTAGATTTCAATTCATCTTCTAATTCGAGTACCGTACGCCCCCGTGTATTAAGTTGGCCTGCAAGCGGGAATGAGATGGTACCATCGGGTAATATGACCACTTCCTTTTGTAGTGCTTCTTCATTCCAGACGGAAACAAACAATCTGTCGCCCGGGTTTAGAGTATAAGAGTCATTTGCATATGCTGTTGATGTTATTGAAATAAATACTAGGAAAAAAGCTGAACTTAATAACTTTTTCATTGATCCTTCTCCGTGGCTATAAATTACTTTTAGATTCGATGATAACAGCTTAATTTAGCAAAAAAAAGGGAGCCGAAGCTCCCTTTTCCTGAAACTAACAATATTGTTAACTTATTTGGTGTTTATGCAGTCGCTACTTGTGCTTTACGACGTAAGCCGAAAAAGCCCAATAAAGCAGGTGCAAACAACCATAATGCAGCTGGAATTGGTGTTTCTACACGCAGGTCATAGTTGCTACCAGCGTTTGCTGACTCAATGAAAATGCTGATGACATAATCAGTGGCAGCTTGTAAAACCCAAAAATAATCAACTACACCAAGTGAAGCAACTGAAACAATAGCTGGTTCAACAGTGTTAACACCATCAAAAACAGATACAGATGTATTAGGCGCTAATGTATTAAACGTTAAAGACAAGTATGCGCCTGTGAGTGCATCAGTTGTTAGTGTAAAAGCATCACTAACAGATTGACCATCACTCAAAGCGGCACTGGCCGTTACAACTTGACCAGAACTAATACCAACAGTACCTACATTTCCAGCATCACCAACTAAATTCAGTGTTGCAGCACTTGCATTTACAGAGAACAATAATGCGGCAAAAAACAGCATCGCTTTTTTCATAATAATTTCCTTTAAATTGAAAAATTAAGCAATGCAACCCAGCCATCTTCATAGTGACGCCATGAAGATCTGTAGCTTTCCGACCTTGCCTCACGACAAGTTTGGCTATAATAACGAAACAACATTGTTTCGTGCTTAGTGTCTTCCAGAAACATCTCTCAGAAGTACAAGTTCAATTTAGCAACCAGTTGATACAAATGTAATTGTACTATGGTACTAAAAAGCCAAAATAATGTGATTTAGTTCGTATAATCACTTTAATAGTTTGTTAACTAACACATTATTTCGGATCAAAATTGTAGCTTATTCATATAAAAAAAGGGAGCCGTAGCTCCCTTTAATTAAAACAGCAATATTATTACCTATTTTACGCAACAGCTAATTTAGCTTTACGGCGTAAACCTAAAAAACCTAATAATGCTGGTGCGAATAACCATAAAGCAGCAGGTACAGGTACCTCACTTATACCGCTATCTATGCGTAAATCATAGTTGCTGCCTGCAGCACCACGACCAATCATCACACTGATAACATAGTCAGTTGCCGCTTCCAACATCCATGAGTACTGAAGTACACCCAAAGCCCCTACCCTAACAACATCAAGAGCTGTTGTTGTAAAGCCATCAAATATCGAAACGGATGTTTTAGGGATTAATGGATTGAATGTCATTGACAGTGTTCCAGTTGTAGCAGCATCGGATGAAACCGTGAATGAATCATTGATGGTAGCACCACCGTTTCCACCGCCACTCCAATTCGCTGTGACAACTTCACCAGAACTTCCTGTAACTGTTCCTGAATTAGAGCCAGCGCCAACTAAAGACAAAGATGCTGAACTTGCATTAAGCGAGAACAACAAGGCTGCAAAAAATAACGTCGTTTTTTTCATTGTGATTTCCTCTTTATATGAAAAATTAAACAATGCAACCCGGCTATCTTCAAAGTTTTCCCTAAAGATCCGTGGCTTTCCGCCCCCACTTCGCAGTAGGTTTGGCTAGTTGTTTTACAACAACTTTTCCTCAGCGTTTACTAAGAAAACTGTTTTGAGTGATAAGGGGATTTATCAAACTGAAATTAAAATATACTGGAAGTTTGTTTCATTTTACTTACAGTGAAAAGGAAGCCTAAGCTTCCTTTTCAGGTCAAACTAACAATTGTCAAATCGTAGTAATTAAGCTGCTACCAATTTATTTGCTTTACGGCGAAAGCCTAAGAAACCAATTAAAGCAGGAGCAAACAACCATAGGGCTGCTGGTAATGGTACTTCACTAGTTGCTATACGAAGATCATAGTTGCTGCCGGCTAGTGTTTTACCGATGAAAATGTTAATTACATATTCTGTGGCAGCATCTAATAACCAAGTGTATTCAAGAATGCCCAATGAAGCGACTTTTACAACACTTAAACCAACTATGTCAGTGCCATCAAAAATTGAAACTGCTGTAGTTGGAGCTAATGGGTTAAATGTTAGAGATAATGTTGCAGTGGTTGCTGTATCGCTAATAACTGTATATGCGTCACTCACTAACTTGCCTTTGGCAATGGGTGATAATGAAGCACTAACGACACTTCCCGACCCGATACCGACGGAACCTTTGTTGCCAGCATCGCCAACCAAAGTAAGAGAAGCTGCACTTACGTTGAACGAAAGTAACAAAGCTGCAAAAAATAGCATCGTTTTTTTCATGATATGTTCCTTTTATGAAAAAATTTCACAATGCAACCCGGCGATCTTTAAAAGTTTCCCTAAAGACCCGTGGCTTTCCGACCCTACCTCGCGGTAAGTTTGGCTATATTGTCGAGGTCAACATTGAACCCGAATTTGATGTTCGTAAAACTTCTGTATGGTGTCGCCCACATTTATATCTTCTAGTAGGTTAGTCAAATAAACTAGATAGAAGTTTAGAGTGAATTTGAGTTCTAAAGAATGAGCCACAATCTTTTATCGGATTGACAACTATGTCATACGAAATTTATGAGCTCAGGTACTAATATACATTCTTTCCAACAAAACCTCTAGTGATCGTTAATAAAATAATTTTTAGATCCAGAAGTAATGTCCAGGTTTGGATGTACTGTAAATCATACTTGATACGCCCTTCCATTTTATCCAGCGTATCCGTCTCCCCACGAAAACCGTTTATCTGTGCAAGCCCTGTTATACCGGGCTTAACTTTATGCCGAAGCATATACCCTTGGATTTTCGCACGATATTCTTCATTGTGCGCTACGGCGTGAGGCCGCGGACCCACAATTGACATTGAACCACCGAGTGAATTAAAAAATTGTGGCAATTCATCTAAAGATGTTCTACGCAAAATACTGCCAAAATGGGTGATTCGTTGATCGTTTTTCTTGGCTTGAATCACTTTATCGCCATCTTCAGCGACTGTCATGGTTCTGAACTTCCAAACCTTGATTTTCTCCCCATCCATTCCATAACGGGTTTGTTTGAAAAATACAGGACCTTTGGAAGTTGCTTTAATGCCAATGGCTATCAATAACATTGGTATGGCTATCAGGCACAGTATCAAAAAGCTTAAGACCACATCTTCAATACGTTTGATCATGCTGTCTATGCCAGCAAACGGTGTTTCATAAATACTGATTGCCGTTATGCCCTGATAATCAACCCATCTGGAATTAAGTAAGTTGAAGGTAAACAGATCAGGCACTAAATATACTGAAGATGTGGTGTCAGCCAGTTTCTCTGTCATTAACCTAATTCTTGCTTCAGCCGCCAGCGATAGTGTAATAAATACGATATCAATTTTTCCGGAGCGACAATCGGTGATAAGTTCGTCAATACTCCCTATAACCGTTGCCTTTCCTTCTTCCAGCCGTCGATTCGGAGCAGGTTTACGATCATCGTAGAAACCACTGAATCGGTATCCTGTCCATTCCATCTCATCAAAGGATTTTTCCAGTCGATAACCAAGCTCCGTTGCCCCAACAATCGCCACGCGACGAGTATTTAAGCCTTTGGATCGCATTATTCCAAGCACCATCCGAACAATGGCGTGCCAGGAAATCAACTCTATGGGTGTGGCAATAAACCAAATCAACAAAAAAGGTGCTGCATAGGTCTGTTCATTAATGACTATCAGTTCTATAGCTACTAATACGGCAATACTCGTTCCCCAAGAAAACAATACCGCAGTAACCTCATCCCTTAAATACGTACCTCGCCATGAACGATAGGCATCCTGTGATTCAGCAAAGAAGTGAAAAAGGATGATTGAAAATAATAAAGACCAGACATGCTTTGGCTGCCATTCAATGGCAAACAAATCCATCAAAGCCAGAAATGTCACTAAGATAATGGCGCTATCAATTAGCCTTGAAATGGCATTTATTTTTGAGTCGTAATGTCTTATTTTTCCTTGCGCCATAATGTCCCTAGGCCACCTCTTATTCTGTTATTTTCGGTTGTATGTATCTTGAAGCCTGATGATGTCATCTTCTTCAAGATAGGCGCCAGATTGTACTTCAATGATTTCCAATGGGACGCGTCCTGGATTACGTAAACGATGCACACTTCCAAGAGGAATAAATGTTGATTCGTTTTCACCCAGTAACATGACCTCATCATCTCGTGTGACTTCTGCGGTTCCACTCACCACAACCCAGTGTTCAGCGCGATGATAATGCATTTGCAAAGACAAAGATGCGCCCGGGTTCACCAATATGCGCTTGACTTGAAATCGGTCACCCATATCAACAGAGTCGTAATTACCCCATGGACGATAACATTTACGATGCGTTTCAACTTCTTTACGGTTTTGCCGGGTCAGTTCTTCAACGATTGTTTTAACCTTTTGTGCCTGATCTTTATGTGCCACCATGACGGCATCATGCGTTTCGACAACAATCACATCATCCAGACCTAAAACTGTCACCAGACGATTTTCGCTGTGGATGTAGGCGTTATGAACATCTTCAACCAGAACATCACCAATCAATACATTCTGCTCATCATCTCGTGAAAAAGCTTCCCATAAAGAAGACCATGAACCGACATCACTCCAGCCTGCATCGAGTGGAACAACCATAGCTTTATCGGTTTTTTCCATGACCGCGTAATCAATTGAGTCACTCGGACTTTGCTCAAACAGCTCAGGATCAACACGGACAAAATCAAGATCGATCACCGCTTTTTCAAGGGACTGTTTACAGGAAGACAACATTTCAGGAGAAAAGCGTGCGAGCTCTTTGATATATGCGGAAGCTTTAAACAAAAACATTCCACTATTCCAGAAAAAGTTTCCGGCAGACAGATAAGACTCTGCTGTAGCTAAATCCGGTTTTTCGATAAAACGTTTTACTGAACTGGGTTTCGACTTTTCTTCTGCTTCAATATAACCATAGCCGGTGTGAGCAGATTGTGGCTGAATACCGAAAGTAACCAGCTTATCTTGTTCAGCCAGTATTCTTGCTTGCTCAATAGCTTTATGAAAAGCTGTGACATCCGAAATAAGATGATCTGCAGCTAATATTAGCAGTAACGGATCTTCACCGTTATCCATAGCCTTTAATGCTGCCAGAGCAATCGCTGGAGCAGTATTACGGGCACAAGGTTCAAGAATAATTCCATTGGCATCCAGACCAATTTCCTGAAGCTGTTCGGCAACCATGAAACGATGCTCGTTATTGCAAACAATTAACGGAGCTTCCAGAGAATCCAAACCATTTAAACGAGTAAGCGTGCTTTGAAACATCGATGAATCGTGAAACAAGGTCAAAAACTGTTTAGGCTTATTCTTTCGTGATAATGGCCATAAACGGCTTCCGGAACCACCGGATAAAATTACTGGAATCATTTCAAGCCACCCCTATTAAAATTTTTCATTTTGATGCCAAGCCCATGCTGTTTCGATAATTGATTCAATCTCCGTAAATGCAGGCTGCCATCCCAGAGTTTCTCTTGCCATTGATGAATTTGCTACCAGAACTGAGGGATCGCCAGCTCTTGGGGGTTCAATTGTAAAAGCGATATCGTGCTGAACTACTTGTTTGGCTGCTTCAATTACTTGCAGAACACTAAAGCCATTACCATTGCCCAGGTTGAAAGCAAAGGCACCATCATGTTGTTGTAAATATTCTCCAGCCAGAATATGGGCTGAAGCCAAATCGTTTACATGAATATAATCCCGAATGCAGGTGCCGTCAGGTGTTGGATAAATATCACCAAACACTTTTAATGTTGATGTTTTGCCGGCAATGGCAGATTTAAGAATATTAGGAATTAAATGTGTTTCAGGTTCGTGACGTTCACCGATTTCGCCGTCTGGATCTGCGCCACAGGCATTAAAATAGCGTAATGCCACAGACTTTATACCATATGCATGATGATAATCTCCCAACACATCTTCAATCATTTTCTTTGATTGGCCATAAGGATTTATCGGCATACGGGAGTGCTGCTCATTTATTAATTCTTGCTCAGGCATGCCAAATACGGCGGCAGTAGACGAGAACACAAGTTTGTCATGTCCGGTTGCTACCATTGCATCCAACAGGTTTAAGGTACCAGCAACATTATTTCGGTAATATAACGCCGGATTTTGTACTGATTCACCAACCAGTGACTTGGCACAAAAATGCATTATCAGATCAAATGGTCCTGCATCCTGCAAAATACTGAGCAGTGCTTCGGCATCCAGAATATCGGCTTCAATGAATTGACTCCAGCGAACCGCTTCTCGATGACCAGTGCTAAGGTTATCTAATACCACCGTTTGATGATTCATCAAGGCCAATGCCTTGCAAATATGCGATCCAATGTAACCTGCACCACCCAGTACTAAAACTTTCATTTTTATTCCTTGTTGCACCCAAAAACATTGAAAACCACCTAGGCAGAATTCATGGCCCTCTTTGCCCGAACTTAAAAAGGATTTTTTTGAGCGAAACTAAATAGTAATTTTTTACCTTTACAATATATCAGTCCGACTATGACTTATCTAATGTTGTTTAACTATGGAGTTCTTGAACTTCACAGGCAATTACTTTAGCTTAACGTCATCTCTTTTTTCCACAACAGTTTGATAAGGATCTCGTCAATGGCTGTAAAAAGTCTTATAAGAAAATGTTTATTCCCTGCGGCAGGTTATGGCACACGATTTCTTCCTGCAACGAAAGCAATGCCCAAAGAAATGTTACCCATTGTCAGTAAGCCTTTGATTCAATATGGTGTTGAAGAAGCCATGGAGGCAGGCATTTCAGAAATTGGTTTTATAACTGGCCGTGGTAAACGAGCCATTGCTGATCATTTCGACACCAGTTTTGAACTGGAACATCAAATTAAAGGCACCTCAAAAGAAAAATTTCTCGATGATATTCGTTATCTGATGGATAACTGTGAATTTGTATTTATGCGCCAACGGGAAATGTTAGGACTGGGTCATGCGATCCTGACCGGCGAACCGATGATTGGCAATGAACCATTTGCAGTCATTCTGGCTGACGATTTATGCGCCAAACCAATGGAAGGTGGTGAACGTGCACTGAGTCAATTGGTTGCGTTATATGAACGTTATCAGTGCAGCATCGTCGCGATTGAGGAAGTTCCTGCTGATGAAACCCATAGCTATGGTGTCATTTCCGGTGATGAAATCGCTCCGGGTATTTATCAAATTAAAGACATGGTTGAAAAACCCAAACCTGAAGAGGCCCCCAGCAATCTGGCGATTATCGGACGCTATATTCTGACGCCGGAGATTTTTGAATATCTGCGTAAAACCAAACCCGGCACCAATGGTGAAGTTCAAATAACCGATGCCCTGCGCTTGCTGGCACAGGATCGTCTAGTATTAGCCGTAAAATTCAAAGGTCAACGTTTTGATTGTGGCAGCGTAGAAGGTTTTGTTGAAGCCACCAATTATTACTACGAACATGAGCATTTGAATAAATCAGCGTAAGGTAGGGTCTGTTTATCTTTCAGAGCCACCACTGCTTGGCGGCTATTTTTTCGTTCTACAAGGCGGAAATGATTTGATGTAGTTGTTCTACATAAATCATTTTCAACGAAGTTGGGCGGAAAAATAGCCCCAGCCCTTCGGGTTGGGGCTGAAAATGCACCACTCAGTGTTGCTCGTCGTTTATTTAGAATGACTACAAAAACGCCGGGACAAGCAATGTTCCAGACATTGCTTTTGCATACACTCCATCCATGGAGATAAACGTTTTTGAGCATAATCCCCAAAGGGGTGAGATACAGGATGTATCTCACAAACTGCTCTCCTCGCGCCTTGATTGGTGCATTTTCAGTCACAACAGAGGCGGAGATGAAGGATCAATAAGCCCTAATAAATCACCATCATCACTGCTTATATAAAGTATTCCATTATCTACAAACGGTGATGCAAATATGGCCCATCCTGAATCTAGACGCCATTTTTGCTCACCGTTATTTATATCAAGCGCATAAAGATACCCATCCATTGCGCCAATATAGACTTGGTCACCTGCAATAGCTGGCGATGAAAAGACCGTTGCCTGAGCATCAAATTGCCAGAATGGTTCACCACTTTCTTTATTCAAGGCGAACACCCGGCCATCAGTGGCAGCGAAGATGATTTGCTGATCTTTCAAAGCGGCTGAGGCAAATAGTCGTGAACCCGATTCAAAGTTCCATACCGACTGACCTGTTTCAAGATCAACAGCAAACAACACCCCGGCATCGTTGCCAACATACAGCATGTTGTCATCGCTAGCGATCACTGGAGAAGCATCAATCGGAGCACCGGTATCCAGAGTCCATAGCACCTCCCCGTCCATGGATACGGCATATAACAGACCATCATCACTACCGAAATAAAGCGTATCGCCATGTCTTGCCGCTGACGAATCAACATGACCACCGGTTTTAATGCGCCATTTCAATTCGCCACTATGCCTATCGATGGCATAAAAGAAATGATCCAGGCTGCCAACAAGCACCAGGTCGTTGGTAATTAAAGGAGAAGCAAACACCTTATCCTGTGTTTCAAAAGCCCACAGGAAACTGCCGCTGTATTTATTGAGGGCATAGATATTCTTATCATCACTTCCAAATATGATTTGTTCCTCAGCAACGGCCGGTGTTGAAAAGATCCCCGCCTGAGTGACAAATCGCCATTTTTCTTCGCCCGTCTGATTATTCAACGCCAGCATCAAGCCATCAAAACGTCCGGAAAATATCAGGTTACCGCTACTGACTGGCGAGGATGAGGCACCTACTTCTGCATGATAACGCCAGAGAATTTCGGGTTTTGTCTGTGGTCCTGTCGTTTGGAAATTTCCGCTGCGCTGTATATCAGCTCTGAACATGGCTGAAGATTCTGTTTCCGTTTTTTCCGAACACGCTGACAGGATAAACAATAGGCATAGCCCAATGAAAGGTAATGAAACGTTTGAAAAAAAGGATCGGCGCATTGTTCAGTGTTCTTAAATTAAAAAATATGAGTAACCATACCAACATTTCAACCACTAAATGGCTAGCGTTTTGGATTAATGAAGAATTATAGCCTATGCTCTAGCGCTTGTTATTCGGATAAACGGTCTGATCCGATTGGATAACCAGTTCGATCCTTCACCTGCAGAATACGTTGCTTCATGTCTTCTTTAGTGGCGGTAAAAACGTATGGTGCCAGTTCTCGAAGACCTCCCTGAATATAAGGAGAAATCTCTTGATCCTCCAGAAATAGTTCTGTTCGGACTTCACAAAATCGCATAATTCCATCACGAAAGCCGGCCACACTGTCAGCGGGACGACGATCTTCACCTAATGTCCAGCCACGACTTTGCCACTCCTGATAACAATCTTTGATCAGACTTTGAGAATTTTGCATATCGGCAGCAATGACTGGCGATGAAACCATTAAAAAGAGATAAACACTGATTCGATTCATTCGGACAAACTCGCTTTGTTACTCAAACGTATTAGGGCTTGTTTATCTTTCATATCCACCACTGCTGGCCGAGATGAAAGATAAGCAAGCCCTGGTATTGACCAACAATGAGTTAGGAAAAATTCCTTTGTTGAGCACTTGGGTGAGTTGATCTTTCAGAGATACTTTTTCTGGAGTTTAATTTTGTACAACGTGGTTAGAAAAGATCTACAGCCCTGGAGATGCGCTGCTGAGGTGCACGACTGCTGTTTTGTGGTGCGAAAAATGGACTTAAATTTTTTGATAAATTTATAAGTCATTGTTTTTATTTTAATTAAAATCTTGGCATCGTTCATGCAATAACACAATTGTAGTTTTCTTCAGTGCATGTTCGTTCTCTCTCGCTGCGTGCTGAGCTTTGGGTAAACCTTCGGGTTTACCCTTTTTTTTTCTCTTTTGATATTCTCTAAAGTTTTAATGGTTTTAAAATGTTTCATGACAAAACCAAGTAAATTTTTCCACTCAAAGCTGTCTTTGTGGAAAAACTTCTGCCAATTCATCATAACTATCATCTGAGCCAGGAAGTTTACATCTATCTTAACCTTCGGCTTTAAGTCATTAAGATGGCTTTATCGCTAGGTTGAGGCTGAAAATGCACCACTCTGCGTTCATTTACAATAACTATAAAAACGCCGGGAGTGTTTTTGAACTCAAGCTCCAAAAGGGGTGAGATAAATGGATGTATCTCACAAAATGCTCTGCTCGCGACTTAATTAGCACATTTTCAGTCATTCCAGAGGTGGCTATGAAAGAGCAACAGGTCCTAGTATGAATGGAATTTTTCACTATCCCGGTATGAAACTTGCGTCAGGCTGATTTAATATCGATTGGAACAGGCAATGGTGATGGTCAATCCCTCTACAAACATTCAGAATTTCCTGAGCGCGCATCAGCTCTCAGCTAAATATGCTCAACAGATTGATCACTGGTTTTCAGACATTACTGATGATTTTATATTGCACCAAAAAAGAGCAAAGCGCCCTATAATCATCGGCATTCATGGTGCGCAAGGGTCCGGAAAAAGTACCTTAGCCGAATGTCTGGTGCAGTTACTCATCACTAAACACCATCAGACTGCCATTGCCCTCTCTCTCGATGACTTTTATCTCACCCATCAACAACGCATTGATCTAGCGAATTCAGTTCATCCTTTATTAGCGACTCGTGGGGTGCCGGGAACACATGATATTGAACTGGCATTGACGACCCTCGATAAATTGCTCTCGGAGAGAAAAAACATTGCCATTCCGCGGTTTGATAAAGCGCATGATGATCGACTCCCTATTGAGCAATGGCCGGTATTAGAGGTTGCCCCCAAATTTATTATTCTGGAAGGCTGGTGCATGGGAGCCTGTCCTCAACCGGATGAAATGTTAACGCTGCCGGTTAATGCTTTAGAACAGAATGATGATCCGGATGTCTATTGGCGACGTTATGTGAATCAAAAGCTCGAACAGGACTACCCTGCCCTTTTCCAGCGTGTTGATAGCTGGATCATGCTTAAGGCCCCTAATTTTGATTGCGTTTATAACTGGCGTCTGGAACAGGAAGAAAAACTGCAACAAACAGCCGTTACAGTAAGCAACAAAATTATGAGTGCTGAGGATATTTCGCGTTTTATTCAGTATTACCAACGTATCACTCAACATTGTCTGGAAACTTTGCCGGAGCAAATGGATTATGTTTTTGAACTCAATATGGAAAGAGAAATTGTGGCCTTGAAACGTCCGAAAAAATCGCCTCCTGCAGTGACCTGCCCCAAAGCATCGTTACTGGTTTTTACTGATTTGGATGGCAGTCTTCTGGATCATCATAACTACCGGCATGATGAGGCGGATCCCGTTTTACAAAATCTCAAACAGTTACAAATCCCGCTGATTCCGGTCAGTAGCAAAACTCAGTCGGAAATTGAACAGATAAATGCTTCTCTGGATAACCCACATCCCTTTATCTGTGAAAATGGCGCCGCTATTTTTATTCCGGTTGATTATTTTCCAGAGCAACCAGCCGAGACCAAAACAAGTGGTCAATATTGGGTAAAAGAATTTGTTCAGCCCCGTGCACATTGGCAGGCGATTATCAAATCAGTGAAACCTTTATTTAGTGATGATTTCACTACGTTTGCGCAGGCCGGTATAGATGGAATCATTGCCATGACCGGCCTGGATGTTCATGCAGCTGCGCGTGCTGCCAGAAGACAATATGGCGAAGCGCTGGCCTGGCATGGCAATCCCGGTAAACAAAAACAATTTATTGAAGAAGTCCGTAAACGGGGCGCCCAGGTATTAATCGGTGGCCGCTTTTTACACGTTTCCGGTCAATGTGACAAAGGCCGGGCTATCGAATGGCTTAAACAGGTTTACGAACATTTTTGCCCTGATAAACGCTTTACCAGCCTGGCGATTGGAGACAGTCAAAATGATGTGGCCATGCTGGAAACAGCCGACATGGCCCTATTGATCCCTTCACCGGTAAATTCATTACCCAAATTAACTCGCCATCATGATGTTATGAAGGCAACACATTGCGGCCCAAGAGGTTGGGCTGAAGGCGTACAACAAGTCTTGAAGCAGCTCCATATAAGCACAGCAATAGTGCATTAAAATCACAAGAGGCTCACATGGCAGATTTTCATCAGAACGGTATTATCACAACATTACATAATCTTACGCATCGTCATCTGGCTGATTTAGAGCAGGATCTTGTGCATTTCAGTCAACAGCGTCCCATGGGATTATTATTACCCTCGTTATTTTCAGAACTCCAGGGTGAGGCGCTTCCAGCGATTGTTCAACAGTTGAAAACAGTGCCCTATTTATCCGAAATTGTAATTGGGCTGGATAGAGCCAGTGCTGATGAGTATAAACATGCGTTGAGCTTTTTCGCGGACCTCCCACAACATCATAGGATCATGTGGCACGATGGACCACGGTTAAGTGCTATCGATGCAGAGTTACAGGCCCTGAATCTTGCCCCTCATCAGGCCGGTAAGGGGCGTAATGTCTGGTATTGCATGGGTTATATTTTAGCTTCTGGAAAAGCAGAATCAATTGCCCTGCATGATTGCGACATTACCACCTACAGTACCGAACTGTTGGCTCGACTGATTTATCCTGTTGCCAATCCCATGTTTAATTATGAGTTCTGTAAAGGTTATTACGCCCGAGTCGCCGGCGGGAAAATGAATGGCCGGGTGAATCGTCTATTAATTACCCCCCTGTTACGTGCTCTCAAATCGGTCATGGGACCAAGTGATTATCTGGATTACATGGACAGTTTTCGCTATTCATTGGCCGGTGAGTTTTCGTTTCGCCGTGATGTATTA
>Ga0207884_1000181_pt1 | contig 57886 bp, 53 predicted proteins | sample MalvirmetaMSP144_FD_184236 | JGI IMG/M metagenome (GOLD analysis project Ga0207884, IMG submission 184236) | Marine viral communities from the Deep Pacific Ocean - MSP-144 (SPAdes) | ecosystem: Environmental > Aquatic > Marine > Oceanic | place: Pacific Ocean | collected 2011-07-08 | reverse complement strand
GACCAGGACCTGCCACTGTTCCGGAGTGCGGTGTTTTCTCATGGGAGCAACCTCTTATTAGGAAATCAGAGGTTACTGTAGAGCGAAATTCAGTGGGGTGGCAGGACGTCTCGGAATGAACGCTTACTTTCAAATGGCTCTCAGGTAATAGACCGAGTGAATGAGATCCTCTGGGATCGTTGCGTGTATGGGCAGTCTTGGGATACAGCAGCCGCCTCATGCGTGGGTACGCAGCAACTTGTTACGCTAGATGAGGCAAAAACAGCTGCTCGGGCTAAAGGAATGAGCGTGCCGAATACTCGTGATTTGCTTAGTCTAACTTTCTGCAGCTCCCGCAATCCTTCCTATTTCCCAAGAGATAAGTATCTACTTAGTAACGAAATGGGCGGCCTAAACAATCCTAATTACACGAGCTGTGCAATTGGCACTGAGACCCCGTCAATTCTCCAGTCTATGTTTCCGGAAGTTCATCCCACTTTAGTGCAGATAGTAAATTATCCCTGTTCAGACGGATATTCTGGGAACGACTTCGTAACTTTTAATCTTGGGAAAGTAAATGTCTGTGGTTCAGCCGGTATCGAGGCGTACGTTCGTTTTGCAGACGATCTGTTGTAGTTGTTTGAGATGCGGCAGTCGTAAAGCGGAATCTCAAACAGCGCGATAACGTCCGGCTCACGCGCCGGTTTGGAGCCGCAAAGCGGTGGGAAATCGGTTACCGTGCAGCCGATTGTTAGAGATTTTCAGATTTGGAAAGTGTTTTGACCCCAACAACTCTCAAAGAGGCATCACGCCGTTCAGCCTCGCCAGTCAATTTTTCACAGGCGTCCCCGCCCTGGCCACACAAGGAGATCACCAAACGCATTGAGTCGCTGGCTTTTTCAAAGTCAAAGACTGGTGCACCCCCATAGTTCGAAGTATGCCGCTCATTTTTCAATATAGCTGCCAATGATGTTAGAGCAGAGTGACGGCGGGCAAGAGCAATTGAATATGCGCCCGATAACTTTGTGCTCAGATAGGTAACTATCTCAAATCTCCCATCTGCAATGGAACTTGGAACAGACGGATCCATATCAGATTCACCATTAGCGATCCGTTTTAAGGAATCAACTTCACGCCTGGCAATGTGAAGCTCAACTGCAAGAAAGAACATTTTTAACTGGTGCATTTCTGGGTAGAGCGCTTGGAGTGCGACTGTCTCTCTCGCATAGTGTGCCGCCTGCTCTTCCAATCTTTTTTTCCGGGCAAGATAAAACGGCATGGCCAATGCAACTGAAACCGCAAAAAATGAGAGTAATGCTTGTACCCATTCTGACTCCCAATTACTTGGGCACAAATACTCGGGCATAAATCTCCCCTGTTCTATGGCTCGCTAATACCGGCAATAAAGGGCGTCCGGCGAACGTAAGGAGCGAGTTTAATGGCTTTTTTAGAAAATTTGAGTAGAACTAAGCATCCTTACTTGGCCTGTTGATCACGAGCAGTCATTCCATCATATCCGAATGAACCAAGGTCTTGGTTATATCGAACGTCGACGAGAGCGTCACCAGCGAAAATGTAAGTGTAACGAGCACGGGCGCCGTCATCAGATAGCTGGTAAGTCCAATAATCTTGGCCTTCAGCACTAGCTTGTCGATGCGGTGGCCCGATCGTATTGAGTACGTCGGCTTTGGTATGCGTATCCAACCCCACAGTTTCCAAATAGGTTTCCGGGTTAGTCATAAGTCCGGGCCTAGTCAGTCCCCCTACCGGCTGCGTTGCGCAGGCAGTCAAAGCCAACATCATTAACACTGATAAAAATCGCATTGCTACTCCTTCACTTTGGGTAATTGCTAGCCTTGGCTTTGCGGCACATCGGGGAGCGTCAGCGCAGGGGCCGTTCGACAACAGCCACTTGTTAAAAAGGTCAGGACTTTTGCTCCACTTTCTGCATGAATACTTCAAAGGCCTCGTGTGCAGATGATGACGTAGTATCGGAGAACACTCCCTCCACAAAACTGCGACGCAAGTCCAACCTGACCCCTACTTGCGATGCCTCTAATATGCGCGTGATGAATTTCCTACTGACAAGGTACCGTTTTGAGGAAACATTACCTCCAGGTACATAAACCGTCGAATAGACACCCGGCTCATAGTCGATATTAGTGAGCTCTTCGAGAGCTTTAAAACTCACCACTTCTCCGTCGACATTGAAATGGAGTGACTCGCCACGAGCAAAGCTGTGCGCTCCGTCTACGAACGCCTCAAGAACAATATCCTCGTTTTTCATGGTTGATCGCCAGAGTAGGGAAAGTTTCAAGTCACTGCCGCTAAAACCGTCGTTATCTCGATAAACAAAAGCAGGTTCCATGCTCAATTGAGTAGATCCGTCAAAACTGGATTTTTCCTCTGAAATATAGCCCGGCATACCGGGCATTGATGCACAGCCCGACAACACGGCCAGTAAAAATGTGACCAATAAAAATTGTTGCTTCCTCACAGGGAGTCCTCTCTTTTAAACGTTTAACGACTGCCAGCATAAGCGGCTACGGAATGGAGGCGAAGCCGCAATGCAGTAAGCGTCGCCGTGCCTGGCCTTGTATGCGGTACTCATCAGTTGAGAACCGCAACGGTAGCCAATCTACAGTGGCTATCACAGGTGCAATTTTCCTCTATCAGAGCATTGATGCTTTGGTTAACCGATAGCTTCTTCTGATCCATTGACTTACACCAAGAACACTCTCGATCATCCTTACACCCGATAACCTCATACTGCTTGAGCCCCATGCTTCTGTAATTTTGAATGTTCTCGTCGTGGGAGCGAGCAAAACTAGCTTTCATCGCAATAGATGACAAAACGCTCTTCGGGTCAGCTTGAGCTCGACCATTTTCGTTTAACACAGCAAGCAACTCATGGGTGATTTGTAAGCGAGGATTTATCCCCAGCTCCTTTTTTTCATCCGCCGTGAGTTTGTTTCCCGTCTTATTCAGATTAATCTCGTTATTCAGATGCTGGACCACCACATCCATCTGGTCCTTGAGGATTAGATTGCTTTTTTCAACTTGCCTCAAAAGATACTGATCTGATTCTTTACGCTTTCCTGATGCTTCTTGTGATGGAGCTTTGCCGAGAAATCTCTGGATGAAAGCTAGCATCGTTGCTCCTCTTTTTGGGCATAACACCGCGCACACCGGTGCGAACTTGCGCGCATCTGAAGGCCGGCAGGTGGCGTAGCGCTGCGCTTAGTTATACGTAACCCGAATCTAACTAAATATGAATCCATCGCCTTCACGCTGCAACACACCCCACATGTCCTCTGTTCCACCAGTTGATAGATATATCTTTCTATGATGGCTGCACAAAAAGCGGACTCTATCTTGAGTCAGGTTGGTCCAGCTGGATATTGCCCTTGTCGAATGGAAACGATGGCCCTGTTCATCTTTGGTGTTTGCGGACAGCCACCTGTATATAGCTGAGCTATCAATACCGTCCTTAATCTTTTGATGGAGGTACTGTACAGAGTAAACGGTAACCCCTGCTACAGCACCACCCGCTCCACCGACTACAATACCGTCAATGACTGTGCTCATAAACTCTTCCTAGCTGGACAGATTCTGCGCATAACCAAGAGCTTTGCGGCGATTTTTGAGCCGCGAAGCGGTGGGAAAATTGTCCGGCAACAGTGCCTGGTTATGAAATACCATACTCCCCGGACCTGCTCATTAACCTGCAAGCTAGCTCGCGCTCGTGCCAGCGAGTTGCAAACGCATCGGAAACCACCAGCCATTTGCTACCTGAACTGTTCGATCCATGGTTATCTCCCATGCAAGAGCATTGGCACTCGTGGCCCGTCGCATTCCAGCATGCGGGAGCACATTTTTCTTGTTCTCGGTAGGGCTGCACTATATAAACGCTACCGAAGGCTTTGAGGCACCTATTTACTATGTCGTTAAACCAAGCCTTTGGCGTTTCCCAGCATTTAAATTGCGGATTCCATTTTGGCTTGCTCCGACGACCGTCTCGTAGCCAAGCCTTATTCTCAGAATCGTAAGGGAGCTTGATCAACAGGGGCTTTCCCTTGCCTTGCCGATAGATCACAGGGACGACAGTTTGACGCCAGATTTTCCTGAGTCGATCCTCTGTCCCGGAATCCATCAGCTACTCCGTGCTAGATTGCCATTCATGACGCCGTTGTTTAGTGCACTGTCAAGGGCCGCGAGGCCCGGAACGTACTACAACTATCTGATAAGCATTTTTTGACTTTGAGATGAGCCATCTACAGGCACAATGTCAAATTCGATGAGGTCATCCCAGTGTTGAGTCCAGACGCTAAACAATCGAAAGTCACTGGTTTCCATGAGCTGATAGCAAATACCGAGTTCCTTGTTTTTCCAAGAGTTCACAAAGTGAAGCCCCGGCGGCAGCATGCGACCTTTGCGACCAAGTCTCTCGTAAACCGCCTCGGTGCAATCAGCCTTGAACTGCTCAATTACCATATATTGCTTCATGGGCAGAAGTCCGTTTCTGTGCTAGAGCGATTGGGCAACGCGCTTTACCATTGCAGAAATTTGACTGCGTCATTACCACTGACTTTGAACCATCGATCACGTTGCACATGAATCTATAAAACAATAGCTTAGCCGAGCACGGACATCTCTGCCATGTCATCATTCAGCGTCTGCAATCTACACTGCCAATCATACCGGATGAGACGGCTGTGATTGGCTTGGGGTCTGTGAAGAAAAGCCCTGACTCGAATGTCCGCTTTTGTTTAAAAGCGGCTTAGTCATGGATGGCTGCAGTACGAGGAGACTTGGCGGGGGACAAAGCATCCAATGGTTTTTACTTTGTTCGTCCAAAGCGGACCAATTATGGTTTGGTGAACAGATGAAGCGGAGTAGTAACTGAAGTGGTGGGCCCAGGTTCCACCAAACTGTATTTTTAACCAATTGAGATAGTGGGATTTAACTTATCTGGGTTCTTGGTAATACCCACACCTATACCCACAAAAAACACTCGCTACCTAGGGTGTTCACCGGATACACCCTGGAATTGTTGCAACGCTCAACTTTCTTTCATTGCCTCAACTTCAGCTTTCGGTAGCCACTTTATAGAGAGTGTTTTACCTTCCAAATGAACAACGCCCTGGCCCGCGTTCGGCTGTCCATGTTGAGCTCGATAGGTCAGCAATGTATCTATAAGCTCCATTATTTGCAGCTTGAAGTCCGAGCCTTTGATCGTCTCGTAGTCCTCGTCGTTGTCGAACTGCCACGTTGCCAGATCCAATCGGTTCTCCTCAGGATCACCGAAGAACAGAATACGTCCGGTAATTTTTTTGTTGGTCAGGTGCTGGTTGGCTAGTTGGTCGAGTCGGGCTTGGTCAAAAGAACTATCGTAGGTCATTGGGCCACTCCTGTGGCATTCCAGTAGTTGGATATATGATTAATGAATCGTTGTTTGCTGTTCGATCCGTCTTGTTCCCGGTTCCACCATGGGCAAGCAGGGTGATGAACGCCAACTGAGCTATGGCTAAGGTGCTTGCCCACGGTTTTCTTGGCTTTCGTTGAGACGAAAACGATGTGGTCGGGCTGCAGGGCATCAATAACTTGGTCGATGGTCTCAACCGCCACTTCAACGTCTTGTTTCGTTTGCTTGATAGAGTCTCCGTCCTTCGCTGGCCGCTGGAAAGCATTCATAAAGGCTATTTGACGGAAAACGTTGTCGTTAGCCGGCAAGCCTGCCTTAAGCAAAGCCGACTCGATGTTTCGGTAGATGGCATGCCCTTTGGCGGTCCAACCTTTCAGGGGCTTGTTCAGAATCCGCCTTGTGCGCATCCACTTCTGTTCCTTTGAAGTTAGGTTGCCCTCATGCCCCGCGTACCAGCTCGTTGAATCCCGATGCACGGTGCTTTCCGCTGGAAGGTAGTGACTCTCAGCGATCAGAAGAATTTTGGGACCATTGCTGCCGTAGTCTGAACCAATAAAGGGTTTGAGCAGAGGATAGCGCTGGTAGATTTCGATCCCATCTAACTGTTGGTCGAAGGTTTCAGTGTAGTAATTCATGATGTGGTCCAGTGGTTAGATAGAGCTTCCGCCTGCTCCATGATCAGTTCTATCGCTGCCGGCGCTTTATCAGGTGGGTATTTGTAACGCTGCAAAGTTCGACGCACCAAAATCCGCAGTTTCGCCCGCACGCTTTCGCGCACTTGCCAGTCCACGGTGGTCGACTTCCGTAACTTGTCGGTGATCTCGACCGCGATCTTCTTCAGGATTTCGTCACCCAGCTCACGGGCGGCGCTTTCGTTGCTGGCGAGTGCATCGTAGAACGCGATTTCATCCGGGTTCAGGCCAAGTGAAGCGTCCCGTTCCATTTCGGCCTGGAACTGCTTAGCCATAGCGATCAGTTCTTCGATCACCTGGGCTGTTTCGATGCCACGGTTGTTGTACTTGCGCAGGGTCTCTTGAAGGCGCTCGGCGTACTTCTTTTCCTGCACTACGTTGTTGCGGGTCTTGGATTTAATGTCATCCTTCAGCAGCTTCTCCAGCAGTTCTACTGCGAAGTTCTTGTAGGGCATGCGCCTAACGTCCTCCAGGAATTCGTCGGACAGCAGGCCGATGTCAGGCTTGTCCAGGCCGCACAGGGCAAAAACGTCGGTTACGCCACCGCCGACCAGTGCGTTATCCAGAATCTGCTTCAGGGCCGAGTTTTTATCTTCTTCGGTCAGTTTCCGGTCCACGCTGGTGAATTTGGTGATGGCCGTTTTCACCTGTGACAGGAACGCCACCTCTTTCTGGAGATCCCTGGCTTCATCCAGGGTGCTGCACAAGGAAAACGCCTTGTTCATCGCCAGTACGGTATCCAGGAAGCGCTTTTTGCCTTTGTCCAAGCCGAGGATGTAATTGGCGGTGGGCACTAGCAGTTTGTTGGGGTCATCTTCAAAGCCACTGTAATCAAAGCCTTTACCCTGTGGGCCCGGCGCAAACATGCCGTGAATGATGTCCAGCTTCTCCATGAGGATGGCGTAGGCTTCTTCAGCGCTGTGTGTAGGTGAGCCTTTGCCCTTGGCGTCGGTGTAAGTCTTTAGGGCCTGCTTCAGTTCGTTGGCAATGCCGATATAATCCACCACCAGCCCGCCGGGCTTGTCCTTGAACACGCGGTTCACTCGTGCGATGGCCTGCATCAGGTTGTGGCCCTTCATGGGCTTGTCCACATACATGGTATGGCAGCATGGGGCGTCGAAACCGGTCAGCCACATATCCCGCACGATCACCAGTTTCAGCGGATCGTTTACATCCTTGAACCGCTTCTCAAGGCGCTTCTTGATTTTCTTGTTGTGGATGTGTGGCTGCAGCAGCGCACGGTCTGAAGCGGAGCCGGTCATCACGATTTTGATGGCACCTTTCTCAGGGTCATCGTCATGCCATTCCGGGCGCAGGGCTGTGATTTCGTTATACAGGTGGGCGGCAATGTTGCGGCTCATGGTCACGATCATGGCCTTGCCTTCGATGGTGCTGTTGCGAGCCTCGTAGTGGTTGATCAGGTCTTCGGCGACTTCCTTCAGTCGTGGCCCTGCACCCACCAGCTTTTCTAGTCGGCTCCATTCGCCCTTGGTTTTTTCGCGGTTGCCAATGTCTTCCTCGTCTTCAACCACTTCATCCACCTGGTCGGACAGCTCTTCGATCATGTCCTGATTGATGTCCAGCTTGGCCAGGCGGGATTCGTAGTAAATGGGCACGGTCGCGCCATCGTCCACGGCATCCTGGATGTCGTAGATCGACACGTAATCGCCGAAAACCGCCCGGGTATCCTTGTCCTCGTTTTCGATGGGTGTGCCGGTGAAGCCAATGAACGAAGCATTCGGCAGGGCATCACGCATGTGGCGGGCATAGCCGAACTTGTAGGTGCCGTCCTGCTTCAGTGTTGCTTTAAGTCCGTACTGGCTCCGGTGGGCTTCGTCCGAAATCACCACGATGTTGTGGCGGTCGTTCAGAATTGGGTGCCCGGATTCGTCTTCCAGCAGGGCGAACTTTTGCACGGTGGTGAAGATGATTCCGCCGGACTCCCTTTCCGACAGAAGACGACGCAACTTATCCCGGTCTTCGGCCTGAACCGGTTCCTGTTTCAGTAGCTCTTTTGCGGAGCTGAAGGTAGCGAACAGCTGACCGTCCAGATCGTTGCGGTCAGTCACCACGATCAGCGTGGGGTTATTCATCTGCGGCTGCTGTAGCAGCTTGCCGGCATAGCAGCACATGGAAATGCTCTTGCCGGAACCCTGGGTATGCCAGACGACGCCTGCCTTTTTGCTGCCGGGCTCTACCTCGTCACCATAGGTAGCCCGTTTTTCCTGCGAGTCTTTTCGGTCCAGTTGTTTGGCGGCGATCACCGTCGCGCGCACCGCCTCGCGCACCGCATGAAACTGGTGGTAGCCGGCAATCTTTTTAATCAGCTTGTCGGAATCCGTTTCGAAGATGACGAAATAACGAACGTAATCCAGAAATAGTTCACGATCGAAGAAGCCGCGCACCATGGTTTCCATTTGCATTTCCAGCAGCGGCCGGTCGTCCTCGTTCTTGATGGTGCGCCAGGGCATGTAACGCTCCTGGCTGGCGGTGAGAGACCCCACACGAGCGTTCCAACCATCGCTGATGATGGATGCCTCGTTGTACACAAACAGGTCGGAGACTTCGTCTTTGTAGGTCTGGATCTGATTAAACGCGCCCCAGATATCCGCATTCTCAGCGCCGGGGCTTTTCAGTTCCAGTACCGCTAGTGGCAAGCCGTTGATGAAGCAGACCACATCCGGGCGCCTAAGCTGCTTGGTGCCCTCAATGGTGAACTGGTTGATGGCACGGAAGCGGTTGGCTGTCAGGTCGCCAAAGTCCACCAGAAATGCTTGGTCATGGATCACTTTGTCATCGCGCTTGTACTCAACCGGCACACCATCAAGCAGAAGTCGGTGAAAGGCCCGGTTACTGATCACCACATCCAGGCTGTCCGGTTTGCGTGCCACCGCCAGGGCCTGTTCAACGGCATTCTGGGGAAGGTGGGGGTTGATGCGCTTTATGGCGTCTTCAAGATCCGCGAGCAACAGCACCTGCCGATAATCGCCGCGTTCTGGCGTTAGGCCATCCGGGGCCAGATCGGGCCCGTGAGCAACTTCCCAGCCGCCTTCGGCGAACCACTCCAGGCATTGTTGTTCCAGCTGATCTTCCGTCATTCCGTACATCCCTTCCCGAAACGGAGTGGTTTAAAGCGTCGACAATTCCGTGAATCTTGTTATTTAACGCACAAGTAGACCGGATTATGGTTGATATTCCGCCTATGAGCCAGAAAGCGGCTCTGCTTAGAACAAATTCGTCTATTTCGTTTGTTTCGTTTATTTCGTTTATGGACCACAATTAGGACCTCGAACGATTGCAGGTTCCGAATCAGGAGATGTCCGATGTCCGCTCAGAAAATTATCCATCTGCCCACCCCGGATGAGGTGGAGCAAGCCAAGCTTTCCGGCCGAACCCTGTCCAAGTATGCGGATGTCGATCGGGTTAAGATGTCCCTGCGCGGTAGCAACGGTGAGGCCGATGAAATGGTACTGCCTGGGCATGTGCTGCAGATTCTGCTGGATGTGCTGTCTGAGATCTCCCAGGGCAACGCCATTAGCCTGATTCCGTATCATCAGGAAATCAGCACTCAGGAAGCAGCCAACCTTTTGAATGTGAGCCGACCCTTTTTGGTACGCCTGCTGGAAGATGGTGATATTCCTTTCCGCAAGGTAGGCGCGCACAGACGCGTGAAACTGCAGGATGTGCTCAGCTACAGGGAAAGAACGGACAACCAGCGGCGCGAAGCGTTGGACGAACTGGCCGAACTGTCACAGCAAGAGGGCATGGGGTACTGACAGCCAATGAGCAAATTCACCGTCGTTTACGACGCCTGCGTGCTCTACCCAGCGCCTCTGCGGGATACGCTAATGCGCCTTGCGCTGACTGACCTTTTCAAGGCGCACTGGACAGATCAGATCCACGACGAATGGATCAATGCCCTGCTGCGTGAAAACAAGCACACCCGAGAAATCCTGGAGCGGACACGGGATCTGATGGACCGGCATGTTCGCGATGCGAAGGTGTACGGCTATGAACCTTTGATAAGCAGTTTGGAGCTGCCTGATCCGGACGATCGCCATGTGTTGGCGGCTGCCATTCGATGTAACGCCAATGCCATCGTTACCTTCAACCTGAAGGACTTTCCGGAAGCATTACTGAAGCCCTACGACATCGACGTGATCCATCCTGACGACTTCATTCTTTACCAGATCGATATGGCACCCGGCCCATGCTGTGCAGCGATTAGCGAACAGCGGGCAGCACTGAAAAATCCACCTATAGACGTCGATTCCTTTCTTGCTACTTTACAGAAACAGCAGCTTCCACAAACCACAGCCAGGCTTCGCGAATACGTCGATTTTCTCTAAGGCAATGGCTGAAGCGGTTCTTTATTCAGATCTACCTGCCTCAAATCCTGTTTGGCTTTCTCCAGAGGTTTGCTCAACGCCTTTTCCAGTCGGGTCATGTGCGTGACCAGCCACTGAATCATCTCCGGCCAGTTGGCTGAGTCGTAACCGTCTACAGGTTTGCCAAACTGAATGCGGCAGGCTTTGCGGTCGGGCAGGGGCTGCCATACCAGCTCTGCACCGAAATCGGATTCGATCTCTGTCTTCTGGGCTTCCAGGCGATCAAAAACAAACCGGTTCACCTCCGGCTGAGATCGAGCCATCGAGAACTCAACGCGGACCTCGCTCTTGCCGAAAATGATATTGAACGTCATGCCGGATAGCCCGGAGCCTGCTGATAGCCAGTGATCCTTACCGGGGCTGATGTTGTTGTAGAGATTGCAACTGCTCTGGCTGAACGCTTCCAGTGCCTGCTCCCAGAACGCCAACCGTAGTTTGTGGCTGTTGCGCTGCTCGTTACTGACACTCTTTTCTTCTGCATCTTTTGCCATCATCCCGATCATGAAGTCCGAGGCTTCCGGTGTCGGAATGATCTGCTCCACGTTCAGGAAGAGCTCTGCGCCTGACTGGTAGGGTGTGACCTTGAAGCACTGGCAGTCCACGCCAAACTGGCTTAGCCAGAGAATGGTGTTGGTCACTTCCTTGCGGTAATGGGCGGCCACCAGAATCAGGCGCTGACTTCTGAGGGTGTTCAGTTGCACGGATTGCAGGTCGTCGGCCTGGAGGAACTCGAGCAACACATTTTCCGCGCTGGCCGGCTCAGCACCTTCATTCTGGGCTTTCTGGTTCAGGTAGCGCTGGAAGATCTCCACCACCTGCTGCTTCTTCAGGTTAGCGCAGTAGCTGGCGTATTTTAGCGCCTGCCACACCACATCCCGACCGCTGTCGTCGAGCTTGTTTTCGATGATCACCAGATTGCCGTCTTTGTCGATGGCCAGCAGATCCAGCCGTTCGCGGGTATCGTCGAAGCCGTCGAACTCTTTCTGGATGATCAGTAGTTCCTCACCATCGTTCTGGGTCAGCGCCTGCGGGTAGTTTTCCAGCCATTCCTGCAGGTGTTTGCGCTCGGTGAAGCCCAGTTCGCTGAAGCGTTTTACTTCCAGTGGGTTTATGCGGTTTGAGGTAGGGTCGATTTTAAACACTGCTCGGCTCCGTAGTTTCCGCATAATGACTGTCAGCCGCCGAGATGGAGATCTCGCCGGAGAGGAGTTTCGGCAGCAAAGCATCTCTGAGATTTGCCAAGGAACGGGCTTGCCAGATATTTTTGGCTTGCATCCCGAGTAGCGCTTTAGTGCGCTGTGAGTAAGCTTCTCTGAGTTCGATGCTTGGAAGGACGATGTTCATTGCCGCTACTTGCTTCGGCTGAGCTCTTTGTCTACTGCCAGTAGAGCCTGTTACGCGCATCATGATTCCACTCTGGAATGGCTCAGAAGTAACCATGCCTGCTATGAATGCCCGCTGCTCAGGGTCTAGCGGTACAAACTGCATAAATTCTGTAGAACAGATTGCAGCGTCTGGATCTTCCACATCAGGTACCCAAGTACGAGGAAAGTGCGGGTTCAATTTGGATGAAAGTATGGCTGTTGGATAGACCTTATACTTGTTACTTTTGATCTCAAGCCCCGCGTCATAGGCTGGGAATACCCCCTCATCAAAGGCAGGTATGCTGTAATGTTCCCAGACCTTTTCCGGCTCTTGGGCAGGTTTAACAGAGGTCGTGTCGAGCCGAGCAATACTCGAGAAGGGTTCGATCGTCCACCCCTCCGGAATCTCCCCCAACTCACTATCCTGCATTGCCGCCGGAAACAGCTCGGCGGTCGCACGGAGCTCGGCGAATTGACTGGGCTGTTCGGCCTCCATACGGGTTAGCTCTGCTTCGTTCTTGCCAGAGAGGACCTGCATGGCTGCCTGATTCATGTAGCTTTCGAGGCTCGGCAGCTGGGCCAGCTCATCAGCATGGCAAGTAGGTGACGATGGCTCATTGGCAGGCTGCATTGCCAACCACCCTTCTTTTGCAGCGATCTTGGCTTTGACCGGCTCGAAATCGACAAACCAGCTTTTGAAGATGGCTTGGGCCATTTGTTCGAGGGTTTGGTTAATTTGGTGGTTGACCTGGATTTTGTCGTCCAAGCTCCCGAGGATCGCCACAATGCGACGCTGCTCCGCTAGGGGAGGCAAGCTCAGCTCAAACTTTGAGCAATCCGGTACGCGTATGTGGCTTACCACAGAACCTGTACCATCATGCATCCTGAACTGATTTTGTAGATCCGGCGAAAGGAAGGAGTAGAGCAGAAATCTTGGAAGCAGGATGCTCCTATCAACACGGTACTGCATTATCCGTTGCCCGAGGAAAACCGTATCATCAAAGTCTACTAAGCCGACCTCGCCCATAGGGGCTTCTCTTGTCAAGAGAACATCGTCCCGCTCGACTTTTGCTCGCCTGGTCCACTTCTCGAAGGTTTCGCGTTCAACGAATCGGCAGTCAGCGAGATTTACTCGCCCATTCCTAATGTTCGGCGTCCTGATCATCTTGTAGGGAGTTTCTCGATCAACTCGAGGAGCCGTTTTGTTGACGCAATCGACTATCAGATCACAGGCATCACTAATTTGAACCCGAGGCCATTCAGCATTCATGCCCCAGCCCCCCAAGATTCTGCTTAATCTCGTACTCCAGCCGATCACTCTCGGCAAACTGATCCCGCAGCTGCCCTGTTAACCGCGCCATCTTCTCTGCAAATGGCTCATCATCCTCTTCCTGATCCTGCGCACCCACATAACGTCCCGGTGTCATTACAAAATCATGCTTCTTGATCTCATCCAGGCTGGCGGATTTACAGAAGCCGGCGATATCCTCGAAGTTTTCGCCCCGTTGCCAAGCATGTAGGGTGTCGGCGATCTTGGCGATGTCGTCGTTCGCGAAATCCCGCAAAACCCGGTCCCGCATAAAACCCAGATTGCGCGCATCGATGAACAGAAACTCTTCCCGGCGGTCGCGCTTCTTCTCGTTACGCACCATGCCGTTGGCTTTGTCTCGGGTCAGGAACCAGATGCAGGCGGGGATCTGCGTGTTGGTGAACAGCTGGCCGGGCAGGGCGACGATGCATTCCACCAGATCTTCTTCCACCAGCCGTTTTCGGATCTCGCCCTCGTTGTTGGTGTTGGAGCTCATGGAGCCGTTGGCCAGCAGCAGGGCCATGCTGCCGGTGGGCGCCAGGTGGTGAATCATGTGCTGCATCCACGCGAAGTTGGCGTTGCCTTTCGGTGGTGTGCCGTATTTCCAGCGGGCGTCGTCGGCCAGGGATTCGCTCCACCAGTCTTTGGTGTTGAACGGCGGATTGGCCATCACGAAATCGGCGCGCAGATCCGGGTGCTGGTCGTCTGTAAAGGTATCCGCGTTCTTCTTGCCAAAGTTGAAGTCGATGCCGCGGATCGCCATGTTCATGGCGGCCAGGCGCCAGGTTGTGGGGTTGGACTCCTGACCGTATACAGAGATGTGTTTTTTCTGCTCAGCGGGATCGTAGTGCTGCTCTTTGGCGTGTTCTTCAATGAACTTGTCACTGGACACGAAGAAGCCGCCAGAGCCCATGGCCGGGTCGTACACGCGGCCGGAATAGGGTTCGAGCATTTCCACGATCAGGGTAACGATGCTCTTGGGGGTGTAGTACTGGCCACCCTGCTTGCCTTCTGCTAGGGCGAACTGGCCCAGGAAGTATTCGTACACATGGCCGAGAATGTCCTTGCTCTGCAGGCTCAGTTTCTCGCCGCCCAGTACGGGCTTGGTGAAGGAGGTGTCAGAGAAGGTGTTGATCAGCCCCAGCAATTTGTCGTTTTCCAGCTGGTATTGGCTGATGCGGTTGAGAATGCCCTTGAGCTTGACGTTGTTCTTCTCAATTTCCTCCAGGGCGTTGTCGATCAGCCAGGAAACAGAGCGCAGCTTTACATCGTTGCCCGCGTCGTCCTGCCAGAGCACGGTGCCCACGGGTAGCACGGCCTTTTCCTTGAGGGTATTCCAACGGGCGGGCTTGGGTACCCAAAACACGTTGGCTTCGCGGTAGTAGTCCAGCACCTCCAGCTCTTCTTCCAGCGCCTGCTGGTATTCCTCATCGCTATCGAAGTCCTCGCGGGGCAGGTAGTAGATGTTGTCGTCACTGTCGGTTTTGAACAGCTCCAGCAGTTCTTCCTGCCGTTCCTCGAAGGCGTCAGACACGTACTTCAGGAAGATCAGCCCCAGCACCACATGTTTGTAGTTGGCAGCGTCCAGGTTGGCGCGCAGCTTATCGGCGGCCTTCCAGAGTTTGTCGTCCAGCTCTTTGAGGAATTGCTGTTCTGTGTTGTTCATGAGTTAACTGTTCCGCTTAATCTGGTCGAAGATTCTTAATGTTACTGTCCGAAAAGGGGCGTGGCCTCGACGGGACACTCAATACGTAGGCTCCGTTCTACGTGAGTTGCTTTGGCAAGACAAGAAGTTATGTCCCCGACCGAACTCGAGGAACTGTGACATGCGTAGCTCTGTAAATTAGATGATTTGACGAGGTTTTGCGTTGAGAGGTGATGCAGTACTCTCATTTTACTACTAGATTTATTGGGTAACTTTATTATTAAGGGATCGCTCGTGAAACGTTCTAGAATCTTTTTTGCATCTTGCTTTTTTCTTTTAGCTTTCAATTCTCACGCGCAAGATGAACAAAGCCTCGATGCAATGATATTCGACCATGATCTGGGGTGGATAAAACTTCATAATGCGGCTGGTCTTAATGTCGAGGTGTCAGATCAGGTAAGTGACGGCTGTTGGACCAATATTTCTGCGGTGCAGAACGCTGTTGAGTTACAGTTAATCAGAAGCGGTTATGAGACTTTTACGGGAGAAGATACAAATGCATTTGCTCCGACAGTCTGGATAGCTGCTCTAGGTTTTGATATCCCTTCTCTGAATGCATGTGCAGTCACGGCAGAATTATCTGTGAGAGTTCCTGAATTCGGTGAACTCGAATGGCCCGAGGGAACATTAAGTTCGATATACAACTATCAGCTTACGAGTTACAAAGGTATCTTCACAGCGAAGAAATCTGATTCAGATGAATCAGTAAAGGCACAATTTGAAGATCTAGTTCAGACGATGCTGGTCGACATTCAGAAGCAAAAACAAAGCATGCGAAAAGAATTAATAGAACAAGATCAGACTGAGGCAACGGAGTATTGGATTGAGCAGTTGAAGTGATCGGGATTTTTGATTTGTTGGATTCAGCGGTCTTTGTCGTGACTTGCCCTAGAATGCGAGCAAACGATCGAGAATTGGTGGGCCCAGGTGGACTCGAACCACCGACCAAGGGATTATGAGTCCCCTGCTCTAACCAACTGAGCTATAGGCCCTAAAGGAAAGCGGGCGCCATTATACCCATGGGGGTAGGCGCCCGCTACTGTTGCGGAGGGGGTTAACCGTTACCCTGGTCGTCAATGAAGCCGCGCAGGTGATCGGAGCGGGAAGGGTGGCGCAGTTTGCGCAGGGCCTTGGCTTCGATCTGGCGGATTCGCTCGCGGGTTACGTCGAACTGCTTGCCCACTTCTTCCAGCGTATGGTCGGTGTTCATCTCGATACCGAAACGCATGCGCAGAACCTTGGATTCCCTCGCAGTCAGGCCAGACAGCACGGAGCGGGTAGCTTCACGCAGGCCTTCGGCGGTGGCGGAATCGACCGGTGACAGGGCCTGGATATCTTCGATGAAATCGCCCAGGTGGCTGTCTTCGTCGTCGCCGATCGGGGTTTCCATAGAGATCGGCTCTTTGGCGATCTTCAGCACCTTGCGGATCTTGTCTTCCGGCATTTCCATACGTTCGCCCAGTTCTTCAGGGGTGGGCTCGCGGCCCATTTCCTGAAGCATCTGGCGGGAGATGCGGTTGAGCTTGTTGATGGTCTCGATCATGTGCACCGGGATACGGATGGTGCGTGCCTGGTCCGCGATGGAGCGGGTGATGGCCTGACGAATCCACCAGGTGGCGTAGGTCGAGAATTTGTAACCGCGGCGATATTCGAACTTGTCGACGGCCTTCATCAGGCCGATGTTGCCTTCCTGGATCAGGTCCAGAAACTGCAGGCCGCGGTTGGTGTATTTCTTGGCAATGGAAATAACCAGACGCAGGTTCGCTTCCACCATTTCCTTCTTGGCACGGCGGGCCTTGGCTTCGCCGATGGACACGCGACGGTTGATTTCCTTGATGTCCACCACGTCCAGATCCACTTCGGTCTGAATGTTGTGGATGCGCTTCTGCAGGCGGACAATTTCGTCCAGGCGCTCGGCAATCAGCGGTGCGTAGGCTTTCTTGCTCTTGGAGAGCTTTTCCGCCCATTCCAGGTTCACTTCATTGCCGGGGAAGGCCTTGATGAAATCCTTGCGCGGCATCTTGCACTCACGCACGCAGATTTTCATGATGGCGCGTTCGTTCTCACGAACCAGATCGTTGGTTGAGCGAACCACTTTTACCAGCTCGTCAAACGCCTTGTTGCCCAGCTTGAAGGGGGCAAAGACCTGACCGAGCTCATTGAGCGCTTCCTGGGTTTTCTTGTGGCCACGGCCATGCTTTTCCAGGGCCTCGTCCGCGGCTGCACGCTTTTCTTTCAGCAGCTCGAAACGCAGGCGGGTTTCTTCCGGATCCGGACCGCTCTCGGTTTCTTCTTCGCTGTCGTCGTCATCGTCGTCATCGGACGAATCGCTGGAGCTGCTGGAAGTATCCGTGGAGGTGTCTTCTTCCATGAACGGCTCGGCGCCGTCCGGGTCGAGAAAACCAGTCACGATGTCGCTGATGCGGCCTTCGTTCTCGATGATGCGGTCGTAGGCCTGGATAACGGTGCCGGTGATGCCGGGGAAGTGGGCAACGGCGGCCATAACGTCGCGGATGCCTTCTTCGATGCGCTTGGCGATAACAATCTCGCCTTCGCGGGTCAGCAGCTCGACCGTGCCCATCTCACGCATGTACATGCGCACCGGATCAGTCGTGCGGCCGGCATCGGATTCAACGGCAGCCAGGGCTGCTGCTGCTTCTGCTGCTGCGGCTTCGTCGGCGGTGGAATCGCCGTCGGTCATCAGCAGTGTGTCTGCGTCCGGCGCTACCTCGGCCACCTGGATGCCCATGTCGTTGATCATGCGAATGATGTCTTCAACCTGGTCCGGGTCGGCTATGTCTTCCGGGAGGTGGTCATTTACCTCGGCGTAAGTCAGGTAACCTTGTTCCTTGCCTCGTGCAATGAGGTCTTTAAGACGTGATTTTTGCGAATTGCCTGACATAGACACCTGTGAACTCGCTTATACAAAGGAAAAAAGTTAAACAGCCATTATAGCTGTCGCCCGATTGGTCTGCCACCGAGTGGTTAGATGGTGACCAACTCTGTAAGTTTCAAGGCCCGCAAGGGCCTGATTCAGTCGTTCTGCCCGCTCAGCGCTTTCAGTTCCTGCCGTTCCTCGTCGGTCAGATCCGACAGGTTCCGTTTCTGCGAAAGCAATGCTGCCAGGCGTTGTTTGCGTGCAACTTCCTGGTTCGGGTTGAGCATTTCCCGGGCACCGGCCAGTGTTTGTTCCCTGGCGGGCACGTGTTCAATGCCATCAAACAAGCCGTAAAAACGGGTTCTGGCCGCTGTATCCATGGCTAGCCGGCTGACCAGCGTTTTGCGGTCGGTCACGCCCTGTTCAAGAATCCATGCAGCGAACTGGCCGGCCTGTTTCAGTTCCCGGCTGCTTCGGCACAGTTCGTCAATTTCCCGCGCCATATCCGGCGCTTCCAGCAGGGCCAGGCAAAGCTGCGTGTCTTTGCTCAGGCGAACGTCGATCCGTTCTTCCTGGGTGCGCTGCTGTGCGCCTTTGCCTTTTTTCCACTGGCTCCGGTCCTGCCAGGTGCTCTGCTGGTTACGGCACAGCCGCAGCATCTCGTGCCACATGGCATCCCGCAGCGTGCTGCGGGGCATTTTCTTCAGCAGCGGCTCGACCCTGGCTTTCAGTTCGCCCCGGTCTTCCGGCAGTGTCAGGTCCAGCCCTTCGCTTTGCCGGTTGAACAGGTAACGGGACAGCGGTGTGGCGCTGTCGATGCGTTCCTTGAACGCCTCGGGACCTTCCTGGCGGACCAGGGTGTCCGGATCTTCACCGTCCGGCAGCATCAGGAACTGCAGATGCATGCCGTCGCCCAGCAGTTCCAGGGCGTTGTCGAGGGCGCGGTCTGCGGCCCGGAAGCCGGCAGAGTCGCCGTCGAAGCAGAATATTATGTGCCGGGCCTGCTTCAGCAGCGCCGACAGACTGTCCTGGTTTGTTGCCGTGCCCAGGGTGGCAACCGCAAAATGGATGCCGTTCTGCGCCAGGGCAATCACATCCATGTAGCCTTCAACCACCAGCAGTCGGTCGACCTGCTTGAGCGCCTGCTTGGCTTCGTAAAGCCCGTAAATCTCACGGCTTTTGTGAAAGACATCGGACTCCGGAGAGTTGATGTATTTCGCCTTGTCATCCCCCAGGGTCCGCCCGCCAAAGGCGATAGTCCGGCCGCGGCTGTTGCGGATGGGAAACATCACCCGGTTCCGGAACAGATCCCGTGGGCGCCCGTATCGATCCGACACGGTGCCGGTTTCAATCAGCGGGCCCTGTAAATCCTTGCTGGCGCTGTCGTAAAGCGCCGTGCCAGTACCCGGGGCGAACCCGATCTTGTACTGGTCGATAATGTCCTGGTCCAGCCCGCGCTGGGTCAGGTAATCCTTGGCAAACGCCCCTTGCTGACCCTTCAGCTGGCCCTGATAGAAGTGGCTGGCGTAATCCAGCGCATCGGTCAGGGTTTTCGCCTGCTGCATTTCCTGCTTGGCGTTTTCGTCGTAGGGCACTTCCAGCCCGGCACGCCTTGCCAGTTCCTCCACCGCATCGGTGAACCCCAGCCCGTCAAATTCACGAACAAAGCTGATGGCGTCCCCGTGGGCGCCGCAGCCAAAGCAGTGATAAAAGCCTTTATCGGGCCTGACGTTGAATGACGGTGTTTTCTCGTCATGGAAGGGGCAGCGGGCTTTGTAGTTACCACCGGCCTTTTTCAGAGTGATCCGTGACCCGATCAGCTCGGCCAGGTCAATCCGTTGCAGCAGGTCTTCAACAAAGCGTTGCGGGATCAGTCCACTCATGAGGTCTCCGGTGGCCTGTCAAAAGGCCCGTCCTGCGAGTACAGCCAAAAATGCCGCCGAAGCCAGGCCTCGGCGGCATTTAAGTCGCCATTCACACGGCAACGCCGGTAATGGCAGTTACTTGCAGTAGCGCAGCGTCCGGTAAAGCTTAGTACAGACGCTCGAATTTGCGCTGTTCACGCTGAAGCTTCTTGAGATGACGCTTGACGGCAGCAGCGGCCTTGCGCTTGCGCACGGCAGTCGGCTTCTCGTAGTGCTCGCGACGACGTACTTCAGACAGTACGCCTGCTTTTTCGCAGGAGCGCTTGAAGCGACGCAGGGCTACGTCAAACGGCTCATTCTCTTTCACTTTAACAGCTGGCATTCGAAAATCACCTACCTGATTGATTCGGTTTTGGTTTCGGTCGGATAACTGGTTAAAACCCGACCAGTGCTCATTTAAGGGCGGCAATGATAGCGTTAGCAGACGGGTAAGGTCAATGTTTGTTCGATGAAACTGCCGGGCGGTCTCGGGTTTCTGCTAAAATGCCGGCTCCTACGCATTCTGTCTCCGTCTGTTGGTCTATTTATGCTTATTCTCGGTATCGAAACCTCCTGTGATGAAACCGGTGTCGCCCTGTTTGACAGTGATCAGGGCCTTTTGTCCCATGCCCTGTTCAGCCAGATCGATATGCACGCGGATTATGGCGGCGTAGTGCCGGAACTGGCCTCCCGTGACCATGTTCGCAAGCTGCTGCCTTTGTGCGATCAGGTGCTGGCGGATGCCGGCAAAACGCGAGGCCAGATTGAAGGTATCGCTTATACCGCCGGCCCGGGCCTGATTGGCGCCTTGATGGTGGGGGGCGCAGTAGCGCACTCGCTGGCGTTTGCTCTGGGAGTTCCGGTGCTGGGCGTTCACCATATGGAGGGCCACCTGCTTGCGCCCATGCTGGAGCCCGAGCCCCCGGCCTTTCCATTCGTCGCACTGCTGGTTTCCGGCGGCCACACCCAGCTTGTGCGGGTTAAAGGCATTGGTGAATATGACATGCTGGGGGAGTCGGTAGATGATGCTGCAGGCGAAGCCTTCGACAAGACCGCCAAAATGTTGGGCCTGGATTACCCCGGCGGACCACGAGTCGCAGCCCTGGCCGAGAAGGGCACGCCCGGGCGCTACCGTTTCCCGCGCCCCATGACAGACCGCCCCGGGCTGGATTTCAGTTTCAGTGGCCTGAAGACCTTTACCCTGAATACCGTCACCGCCGCCGACAAAGCCGGTGAACTTGATGACCAGACCCGGGCAGACATCGCGCTGGCGTTCGAAGCGGCGGTGGTGGATACCCTGGTGATCAAATGCCGCCGGGCCCTGGAGCAGACCCACAGCAAGCGGCTGGTGATTGCCGGCGGAGTTAGCGCCAACAAGCGGCTGCGGGCGGGGTTGGAAACCATGGCCGATAAAAAGAAGGCGAGAGTGTTCTATGCCCGGCCTGAATTCTGCACCGATAACGGCGCCATGATTGCCTACGCCGGGTGTCAGCGCCTGTTGTCCGGGCAGCAGGACGGCGACCGCATTGTGTCGGTGCCCCGCTGGCCAATGAATACGCTGCCCCCGGTGGGCGACGTTCGTTCAAATGGCCTAGTTGATTGAAAAGTAGATTGAAAAGCTGACTAGAATCCCGGTTCCCGACCCTGGGCCATGCGGATCAGGTTGTTTCGATGCCTGACCACGATCAGCAGTGCCAGCAGGCCGAACAACGGCAGCGTTTCCGGTTCCAGCATGGCACTGAGCAGCGGCCCACTGACCACTGCAACGATTGAGGCTAGTGCCGAAATGCGCCAGCGCCACATCACCAGGGCCCAGATGGCACTCAGCAGCAGTGTGGTCAGCGGTGCCAGCGCCAGCCCGGCCCCCAGCGCCGTCGCGACCCCCTTGCCACCCTTGAATCGGTAGAACATCGGGATCATGTGCCCGGTTACCGCGCACAGGGCGACCATGGCCTGGGCCAGAATCGACAGGCCAGCGGCACTGGCCAACCATACCGGTAATCCGCCTTTGGCTGCGTCCAGAAGTAGCGTGGTGGCCGCCGGTAACCAGCCGCCGGTGCGATAGACATTGGTGGCGCCGGGGTTGCCGGACCCCTGTGCCCGCGGGTCTGGCAGGTGCCAGAATCGGCAGACCGGAATGGCAAACAGCACCGACCCGGCCAGGTAGGCCAGGAAGCAGAGGAGCACAATCAGAACCGGATCGCTGATCTGGGACATGGTGGCAAAGACGTGTCAGGGTGATCTGTGAGAAACTACCGCGCTCAAATGAGCGTAACGGGCACTCTTTGCAGAGTATCCCTTGCCTGTACGTTATTCAATCAGCCGAGAGTCGAAGAGCCCGGGGAGCCTGCCAGTGACAGACAGCGTGATGATCGAAGGCCTGGCCGTTGAAACCGTCATCGGGGTCTATGACTGGGAGCGTGAAGTCCTTCAGCGCCTGCTGATCGACCTCGAGATGGCGTGGGACAACAGTGTTCCCGCTGCGTCGGACGATGTCGCCGACGCGCTGGATTATGCGGCGGTCAGTGAGAGGATTACCGGCTATCTCACCGACACCCGTCCGCAACTGCTGGAAACCGCGGCGGAAGGCATTGCGGCGCTTTTGCAGCGGGAATTCGGCGTGCACTGGCTGCGCCTGATCATTCGCAAGCCCGGTGCCGTGCCGGCGGCGACCTCGGTGGGCGTTTCCATTGAGCGAGGTGTTCGCTGATGCCCCGGGTCTACATCAGCATCGGTAGCAATATCGACCGGCAGAAGCACGTGCTGGCGGCGCTGGATGCGCTTCAGGCATGGTTTGGCGAGCTGGACCTGTCGCCGGTCTACGAGAGCGAGGCGGTCGGCTTTGTCGGCGAACCTTTTTTTAATCAGGTGGTGGGCGTTGATACTGAGCTTTCGGTGGCAGAGCTCTCCGCCCGTTTCAAGCAACTGGAAGCTGACAATGGCCGTCGCCGGGACGTGCCGAAATTCAGCGGTCGAACGCTGGATCTGGATATTCTGACTTACGACGACCTGGTAGGGCAGTTCGACGGAGTGGAACTGCCCCGGGGTGAAATCCTCAAGAATGCCTTTGTGCTCAAGCCGTTGGCCGACGTCGCACCGAATGAACGGCACCCGGTCTGCGGCCAGACCTATGCCGAGCTCTGGCAATCCTACGACCGGGACCAGAAACTCTGGCCCGTGGATCTTGCCTGGCAGGACCGGATCATCTCCCGGGCGTAGCGATTGGCGGCTGTAGTTTACCGGCTGCGAAACAGCTGGATCAGGTGATCGGTGGAACTGTCGCTGGCTCCAGCACTCTGGTCTGAATCGCCGGTCAGGCGGGGCAGAATGCCCTTGCCCAGCTGCTTGCCCAGCTCAACCCCCCACTGATCAAACGAATCCACGTCCCAGATCATGCCCTGCACAAACGTGCGGTGTTCATAAAGCGCGATAAGCGCACCCACCGTTTCCGGTGTTGCCTTGTCCATCAGCAGGGTGTTGCTGGGTTTGTTACCCGGTACCACCTTGTGGGGCGCCAGGCCCTGGGCCTGATCCTCGGACAGGCCTTCGCCCACCAGCTCCTCTATCGCCTCGCTTAGAGTCTTGCCCGACATCAAGGCCCGGGACTGGCTAAGGCAGTTGGCAAAGAGGGTGGCATGGTGACTGGCCACGTCATTGTGGCTGTTCAGTGGAATAATAAAGTCCACCGGAATCAGCCGGGTACCCTGATGCAACAGCTGATGGAAGGCGTGCTGCCCATTGGCGCCGACGCCGCCCCAGATGACGGGGCCGCTGTGATAATTCAGCGGCTCGCCGTGTTGGGTGACCCGCTTGCCGTTGCTTTCCATGTCCAGTTGCTGGAGGTGGGCGGGCAGGCTGCGCAGGTAGTGATCGTAGGGCAGGATGGCATGGGTTTCCGCGCCCCAGAAATTGCTGTACCAGATGCCCAGCATGGCCATGACGACCGGCAGGTTCTGCTCCAGTGGCGTATGGCGGAAATGGTTGTCCAGTTCATGGGCGCCACTGAGTAGGGCCCGAAAGTTGGCCATGCCAATGGTCAGGGCCACCGGCAGGCCAATGGCCGACCAGAGTGAATAACGCCCGCCAACCCAGTCCCACATGGGGAAGATGTTGTCCTCGTCGATGCCAAATTCCACGGCTTCCGACGCATTGGCGGTGACCGCGATAAAGTGGCCGGCGATGTCCTGTTCGGTGCCGCCATGGGCCAGGAACCAGTTCCGTGCCACCTTGCTGTTTTCCAGGGTTTCCTGGGTTCTGAAGGACTTCGATTGAACCAGAAAAAGCGTGGTTTCCGGGTTTACCCGCTTCAGAACTTCCGCAATGTGGGTGCCATCGATGTTGGCGACATAGTGGGACTGCAGTTGGCCTAGGCAGTAAGGCTTCAGGGCTTCGGATACCAGCTTGGGCCCGAGGAAGGAGCCGCCAATGCCGATGCTGACAACGTCGGTAAAGGCTTTGCCGGTGCGGCCGGTGCGCCGTTGCTGCTGCACGTCTTCGACGAACGCCTCCATCCGGTCAAGGGTTTCGCTGACCAGGGGGTTGTCTTTGGGAGCTCGCAGGGCGACATGCAGAGCCGGGCGGTTTTCCGTCAGGTTGATGGCATCGCCGCGGAACATGGCCTCAATACGGTCGGGTACGCCGCAGGCTCGGGCCAGGGCCATCAGTTTTGCCAGTGTGTCGTCGGTGGTGCGGTTGCGGGAGTAGTCCAGAGATAGCCCACCGCCGCTGATGAAAAACCGGCTGGCGCGGCCCGGGTCATCCCGGAACTGTTCCCGCATATGGATGTGTTCCAGATCCTTCTGATGACTGACCAGCGCCTGCCATTCCGGGCGGTCGGTCAGTGAGGCGGTTCCCTCGGTCATAACACCATTCCTTTTGAAATTTGCCGGATTACCGGGACACCGAAAGGTTGTCGATCAGCCGCGTGGTACCCAGGAACGCCGCCGTCAGCAGGGTGATGTCTGTGTCTTCCGCACTGGCGGGCTTCAGGGTGAGGCTGTTGGCAATATTGAAGTAGTCAGGGCGCAGGCCGGCATCGCTAAGCGTCTTGCTGGCTTCGTCTTCCATAGTTTTGAAATCGGTTCGGCCCTGTTGGATTTTCTTTGCCGCCTCCTGGAGCGTGCGATAAACAACCGGAGCAATAGCTCGCTCGGATTTCGACAGGTAGCCGTTGCGCGAGCTTTTGGCCAGGCCGTCCTTTTCCCGAATAGTCGGCGCGCCCACGATCTCCACCGGCATCATCAGGTCCCGTGTCAGCTTGCGGATCACCGCCAGTTGCTGGAAGTCCTTCTCGCCGAACACGGCTACGTCCGGTTGCACCATGTTCAGCAGCAAGGTGACGACGGTGGCCACGCCTTCAAAGTGCCCCGGTCGGCTGGCACCACAGTGGCCCTCGCTGACTTCCGGCACGATCACCCGGGTCTGCCGGGCCAGGCCTTCGGGGTATATCTCGTCATTGGATGGTGTGAATACCAGCGTGCTGCCGGCTTTTTCCAGGGCCTCCTGATCTTCCTGCAGTGTCCGCGGATAGCTGTCGAGATCTTCCGAGGCGCCGAACTGCATCGGATTGACGAAAATGCTGGTGACCACAATGTCGGCGGTCTCGCTGGCGCGCCGTACCAGTGAAATGTGACCTTCGTGAAGATTGCCCATCGTGGGCACAAGCGCAATGCGCTTGCCTTTCTGGCGATAGCCACGAAGCATGGTGCGGAGTTCTTTGAGCGTATGTACGGTTCTCATGTTTTGAACGTATGCTCCTCGGCGGGGAATGAGCGGTCGCGAACAGCAGCCACATAGGCTTCGATGGCGCCCCTGACGGAGCCGGTTTCGGCCAGGAAGTCTTTGACGAAACGGGGTTTACGGCCGGTTGTCATGCCCAGCATGTCGTGAACCACCAGAACCTGGCCGTCGGTGTCCGCGCCGGCACCAATGCCGATAACCGGGGCCTGAACCGCCTGGGTAATGCGGGCGGCCAGCGGTGCGGGCACGCATTCCAGCAGGATCAGGTCGGCGCCGGCGGCGACCAGCTCGCAGGCGTGTTCGATCATCATCTCGGCGTGTTTCTCGTCCCGGCCCTGAACCTTGTAACCCCCGAACTTGTTGACGAACTGGGGGGTCAGCCCGAGGTGGGCGCACACAGGCACGCCACGTTCGCTGAGGGCGTGGATGGTGTCTTTCATCCAGTCGGTGCCTTCCAGTTTGACCATGTGGGCGCCGGCGCGCATCAGTTCGGCGGCGTTCTCCAGAGCCGCCTCCACCGTGCCGTAGGTCATGAAGGGCATGTCGGCCATGATCAGGGAACCGCGGTTGCCCTTCGATACCGATGATACGTGGTAGACCATCTGATCCATGGTCACCGGCAGTGTGCTGTCGTGTCCCTGCAGAACCATGCCCAGGGAGTCACCGATCAGGATCACGTCTACGCCTGCTTCACTGACAATCTGGGCAAAGGTGGCGTCGTAGGACGTCAGCATGGAGAACGCCTCGCCTTTGGCCTTGTAGTCGCGCAGGGTATTGATGGTAACAGCCATAGAATCCTTGCCTTGTGGGTGGATGGGCTATCTAAGGGTAATCCCGGGGTGTGTCAGAGGCAATAGGATCAAGCCGGCGCAGGTGGTTGTCCGGGCATTTTGATCGCAGATCTGCAATAGGTGTTCCATCCGGCAGGGTCAGGGACGGGGCCAGGTCCAGCAGTGGCTGCAGAACAAAATCGCGGTTGGGCAGTTCCGGGTGTGGCACCGTCAATCGGCTCTCTGAGATCCTTTCATTACCGTAGATCAACAGGTCCAGATCCAGCGTGCGCGGGCCCCAGTGCTGACGACGTTCGCGGCCATGATCCTGTTCAATGGATTGCAGTTGATCCAGCAGCTCAAGCGGTGGCAGAGCCGTGCGTAGCCAGACCGCCCCGTTCACAAAATCCGGCTGGTCCTGCGGCCCCACTGGCCGGCTGCGATAAAAAGGCGACTGGGCCATCAGTTCGGTGTCCGGCAGTGCCGCCAGTCCGATGACTGCCCGGGCTAGCTGGGCTGATGGCTCGGCCAGGTTGCTACCCAGGCCGATGAAAGCGTCCGTTCTTGCCACGGTTCAGGCCTTGTTTGCGGGCTTCTTGCGACGACGTTTCTTGGGCGCGGCGCTGCCCAGTTCACTGAGCATTTTCTCCTGGCCTTTCTCGTCGAGCTCCTGGAATTCGGTCCACCACTGGCCCAGGCCAGGCTCGATTTCGCCGGCGTCTTCCCGAACCAGCAGGAAGTCATAGGCTGCCCGGAATCTGGGATGCGACAGGGTCACGAAAGAGCGTTTGCCCTGGCGCCTGGGCAGGCGCATCTGCAGCTCCCAGATTTCCTTCATGGGGCCGGAGAAGCGCTTGGGAATCGAGGTGGCCTGAATCTGTTGACCAATCACCCGGCCAATCGCCTGGTGCAGCGCCGGCTGCGGTGGCTCGCCGTTTTCCTGGCGCCGGCGCCAGTCCGCCTGAAGGGCGGGCCAAAGCATGGCGGCGTAGAGGAAATAGGGCGTCACCGATTTGCCCTGGGCAATGCGGCGGTCGGTGTTCTGCAGTGCCCGGCGGATCAGCTCGTCGCTTTCGCCATCGGCAATAGCGGCGGCGGTTTCCGGAAACAGCGGCGCCAGCAGGCCGTAATGGCTGAGCAGGTCGTAGGTGGCCTCGCCGTATCCTGCCGAGAACAGTTTGAGTACTTCTTCAAACAGGCGGGCGGGCGGAATATGTGTCAGTAGGGGAGCCAGCTGGCGGATGGGTTCTTCGGTCGCCGGCTCGATGGTGAATCCGAGCTTGGCGGCAAACCGGATAGCGCGCAGCATTCGCACCGGATCTTCCCGATAGCGGGTTTCCGGGTCGCCGATCAGACGCATCTGGCGCTTTTTAAGGTCATCCATGCCGCCGGCGAAATCCACCACGGTGAAATCGCGAATGCAGTAGTACAGGGCGTTGACCGTGAAATCCCGACGCAGCGCGTCTTCTTCCATGGAGCCGTAGACGTTATCCCGTAGCAGCAGGCCGTGTTCACTGGTGCGGCGATCATCGTCATCCTCGTCGTCGCCGGCCTCGGTGGCGTTACCGCGGAAGGTGGTGACTTCAATGACTTCCCGGCCGAACAGCACGTGGACGATACGGAAGCGACGCCCGATCAGCCGTGAGTTGCGGAACAGTTCGTGCACCTGTTCCGGCGTGGCGCTGGTGGCGATGTCAAAATCCTTGGGCTGGCCACCCAGAAGGATGTCCCGCACGCCACCGCCCACCAGATAGGCTTCGAAGCCCGCGCTGTTGAGGCGGCTGAGCACCTTTTTGGCCGGTTCGCTTATGGCAGAGCGTGACACATTATGCTGGTCCCGCGGGATGTCCTGCCTCTGGTAAGGCGCTTGCTGTTTGCCGCTGCTGGTGCCGGAAAACATGGAGGTGACTCTGTCGATTAGGTTATTAAACATTGAATTCCGTTGACTGCGCTGAAGCAAAAGCGAGAGTTTACCGGTTTGGACAGGATTTGAACACGTCTGGCGGGTTTGGGCGGGTAAATCAACGTCTGGCGCAGGTTGGCCAGGGATCACTGCCCCAGAAAATCAAAAGGCGGATCCGTTTACACGAACCCGCCCTCAAAGCGTTGACGATCTGCATTGTTTTTGTTTTTGCCGGGATTTTTCTTCGTTTTTCTACCCCACTGGTGTCCCCACTATTGAGGACGATCTAACGCAAACGGAAAGCTTTGAATACACAGAGCAGTCAGGGACATTGGGCGAATCATTGGAATAAATGCAGTGCCGTCTGGAAAACGATTCTTCTCTACATCTACAACTCGCACATGCCGTGGGACCACTAAAAAGCACAGTACCCAAAACACTCAGTTCGCACACGTTCTATTCTTGTTTTTGTTGATGAACGTCTTTCTGCAGCTTTTTGTTTTTGTTTTGGCGCTGCCAGATCATTGTTGTTTTTGTTGTTGTGCGCTCTTGATAGAGCAGGGTATGTGCCAGATTTTGAAATTTGTTTATTAACAGCAAGTTAGTGTTTGGAAATCTGTGTAGGGGTTTGCACTTATGACCAATGTGTTACTCAGTCCGCAGTTTTCTGAAAGCGGGTGTTACCGTGAGGAACACCCGGTAACAAATGAGCATAGGTTCACACTTTCAGTGTGGCAGGGTTCCGGTTGCCAATGTTGCTCAGGTTGCGGAATTCTTTTTACGGGGAATGCCCAGGCGCTGCCGGCGTTCCCAGAGTGATTTGCGGCTTATGCCCAGTTTCTGGGCCAGCTCGGTCTCGCTCATGCGGTCCTGGTTTTCCAGTACGAAGTGCTGAAAGTAATCTTCCAGTGACAGGTCGTTGGACGTTTCGGTGTCCTGGACGGTTGTCTGTTCATGATTTCCGTCTACCAGGGTTTCCGGAATATTGAAGTCCTCTCCGCCGTCTTCCAGATCCAGCAGGGCAGGTGTGATCAGATCGTTGTCACAGAGAATGGTGGCACGCTCTATGGCGTTTTCCAGCTCCCGCACGTTGCCGGGCCAGCGGTGGCGCTCCAACACCCTCATCGCTTCCGGGGTCAGGTTCAGGGAGGGCTTACCCATCTTCGTACCCTGACGGCGCAGAAAATTCTGGGCCAGGCCGAGAATATCCGGCTTGCGCTCACGCAGCGGTGGTATGCGAATCTGCATGACGTTCAGCCGGTAATACAGATCCTCGCGGAAGTCGCCAGTGCGGGTCATGGCCTTCAGGTTGCGATGGGTGGCGGCAATCATCCGCACATCCACCTGCCGGCTCTGGGTCGAGCCAACCTTGCGGATTTCGCCTTCCTGCAGCACCCGTAATAATCGGGCCTGGGCCTCGGCGGGCAGTTCGCCTATCTCGTCCAGGAACAGGCTGCCGCCGTCCGCGGCCTCTATCAGACCAGTACGAGCCGAAACCGCACCGGTAAAGGCGCCTTTCTCGTGGCCGAACAGTTCCGACTCGATCAGGCTTTCCGGAATCGCGGCGCAGTTGACGGAAATCAGCGGGTTGGAAGCTCTCGGGCTCATAAGGTGCAGCGCTCTGGCAGCCAGCTCCTTGCCGGTACCGGATTCACCCTGGATAAGCACGGTGGTTTCAGTCGGGGCCACCCTGCGGATCAGGGTAAACACCTTCTCCATGGCATCACAGCTGCCGAACATCAGACTGGCCGGGTCACTGTCGCTGGCGTTTACTTCCGTCGGCGATGTGTCCGGGTCTGCTGCCTGGTCGCCCCTTGTGGTCTGGCGTGCCAGAATGTTCGCCACCGCTTCCAGCATTTCATCGTGGTCAAAGGGCTTGGCAATGTATTCAACCGCGCCCATTTTCATGGAGTCCACCGCCGAGCGAAGGCTGGCGTAGCTGGTCATGATAAGCACCGGGGTGTCCGGGGCCCGGCGGATCAGTTCTGTGCCGGGGGCCCCGGGGAGCCTCAGATCCGAAATGATCAGGTCGAAGTCGACGGGTTCGTATTGCTCGGCGGCATCTTCCACCGAACCTGCATCGGCGACCTCATAGCCGGCGTGAATCAGAAGCTTGCGAAGCGCTGAACGGATAATCTCTTCGTCTTCTACAATCAGGATACGCGGCATAAACGTGCTATTACCCCTGGTTCTGGCTTGTGGTGTGCCCTGTCCCCGGCTCGTAAGCCGGTAACCTGATCCGGACACAGGTTCCGCCGCCTGTGCCGGTATTCAGCGGGCTGTCCACCTGAATATTGCCGTAATGCTCTTCTACGATGCTGTAGACCAGTGAAAGACCCAGGCCGGTGCCCTGGTTCGGTGCCTTGGTGGTGTAAAAGGGCTCGAAGATATGATCCAGCTGCTGCGACGAAATGCCGGACCCCTCATCGGTGACGTCGATCATAGCGGAGTAGCCGTCGTGCTTTCCACTGATTCGCACTTCGCCGCCTTCGGGTGATGCATCCCGGGCGTTGGCCAGCAGGTTGATGAATACCTGAACCAGCCGTTGCTCATCCCCCAATACCATCAGGTTGTCCGGGCAGTCGTTGAAATAACGGATGCCAAGGCCCTTGTCGCTCAGGGAGAGCAGATTGATGGATTCGTCCACGCAGCGGCGGATCAGCACCGGTTCGTACCGATTGGCGTGGGCATGGTTGCCGGTGCGGGCAAAATTCATCAGGGACTGCAGAATGGTGGAGATCCGCCGTGTCTGCTGCTGGATCTGATCGGCGGTCGAGAGAATGTCCGGATCGCTGGTTTCCAGCTTCAGGTTCTGGGCCAGTGATGAAATGCCGGTAACCGGGTTGCCGATCTCATGGGCGACCCCTGCGGCCAGCCTGCCGACGGACGCCAGCCGCTCACTGTGCATGAGTTCATCCTCCAGCAGCCGGGTTTCGGTCTGGTCTTCTACCAGGATGATGCTGCCGCCTTCAGGATGATCCGGCCCGGCCAGTGCCGCCTTGTGCAGGTTCAGCCAGTGGGGCCGGCCGCCAAGGTCGAGGCGGTGTTTGTACCGGTGCAGGTCCTCTCCGGAATTGAAATCCTCCAGCAACAGATGCCAGTGTTCCGGCAACGCCAGCAGCTTTGCGCCCACCACGTCATCGGCAGTAATGCCTGTCAGCGCTTCCATGGCGTTGTTCCACATCAGTATCTCGCCATCGTCCCCCATGGAACAGGCCGGAATAGGTAGGTTGTGCAGGGTCTGGCGGTAATGCCGGCGCAGGTTGTCCAGTTCCCCGGCAAGGCCGGTCAGGCGATTTTCATAATCCCCCAGGGCGCGTTCGACATAGCGGATGTCCTGCCCGGTACCGCCGCCGGCCATGGGTTTGAATCCCAGGTTCCGCTTGACCAGATCCCGGGCAACCGCCGGGCCCAGCAGGCCGGAAAGGTTGGCTTCTATACGATCCCGCAGGCGGCGCAGCTGGTAAGGCCGGTACTCCACGCTGGGCAGTTTGAGCTGGTGCAGCGCCCGGTCGATTTCCCGTCTGGAAACCCCCATGCCCAGCGGCGCTGCAAGCTGCAGCACGAAGTCTTCTGAGGAGGATGCCAGCAGTTCCCTGCGCTGTGGTCGTGAAAGGGCGCCTACTGAGCAGGCCTCGGCGGCGCCGGATTCTTCCTTTGAGCTGGCGCTGAGCAGCGACACCAGCGCAAACACCGATATGTTTACGGTCAGGCTCAGGAAGATAAAGATATGAGCGTTGTCGCGGTCCGGTACCAGTGGCGAATCCAGCAGTGCCAGAACGTTCGCGGTATGGGAGAACGGCAGTACCAGGGTCAGCGCCCAGATAACCAGACCGGCGCAGAGTCCGGCGTTCAGCCCCCGCCGGTTGCCTTCCGGCCAGTAGATCACGCCAAGGGCGCCGGGCAGCAGCTGGAGCATCCCGGAAAGGGAGATGATGCCAAGAATTGACAGGTCCAGATGCTTGCCGACGATTTCGTGGAACAGCAGAGCCGTCAGAATGGTTGCCGCGATCAGCAGCCGTTTCACCCAGCGCAGCCATAGGTAGATGTCACCCTGATCCTTGGGTGTGCGCAGCGGCAGCACCACATGGTTGAGCACCATTCCGGCCAGCGCCAGGGTGCTGACGATCATCAGTCCGCTGGCGGCAGACAGGCCGGCTATGTACATCAGCAGCGTCAGTGCCGGACTTTCGATTGCCTGGGCCACGCCTATGGCGAAAAAGGCCGGGTCGGTGGTCGCCGACAGCGCCTGGCCGCCCCAGAGAATCAGCGGCACCGGAAGGCCCAGCGCCAGAAGGTACAGGGGTAATCCCCAGCTTGCCTTGGCCAGCGCCTTCGGCGAGGGGTTTTCGCTGAAGGTCATGTGGTACATGTGGGGTAGCACCAGGGCGCCGGCAAACGACATCAGCATCAGCGCGCGCCAGCTGCCGTCATCGATACGCAATGCCATGGCGGTATCCGGTCGGGCATGATCGGCAAGCCAGCCCTCAAGCCCCGCCATTCCGCCGAAAACTCCGAACAGGATGACTCCGCCCAGAACCAGCAGCGATACCAGCTTGACCAGGGAGTCGAAGGCGATTGCCACCACCAGGCCCTGATGACTGTCGGAGCTCTGATCCCGGCGTGCTCCGAAAAGCGTGGCAAACAGCACCACAATCAGGCTGAAGGAAACGCTGATCAGTACCGGCGAAGTGTTGGGGGCAAGCAGACTGGCGGAGGTGGATACGGCTTTGATCTGCATGCTCAGCAGCGACAGGATGGCGGCGCCGGAACAGATGGTGACCAGAGTACCCGACCACTGGCTTCGATAGCGGTAGGCAAACAGATCTGCCAGCGAGGTCAGTTGATAGGCGCGGCCGATGCGCAGGATCGGATTGAGCAACACAGGCGCCAGCAGGAACGCACCGCTGATGCCCAGGTAGTAGGCCAGAAAGCCATAGCCGTATTCAGCCGCCGCACCCACCGACGCATACACCGCCCATATGCCCGCATAGACGCCCAGGCTAAGAGTGTATACCAGGGGATGTCGTACCCAGCCGCGGGGCAGCAGGCCGCGTTCTGTTATCCAGGCGATGCCGAAAAGCAGTAACAGATAAAGGAAGCTGGCAACCAGCAGGCCGGAGGCGCTAAAACTCATTGGGGTCTCGCCGCCATTCAAGCCAGAAGCCCATGGCAATCAGTCCGGCCCAGATGATGTAGGGGCTGTACCAGGCATTACCCGGCGAGGTCCACCAATCCAGAATATTGGGCGAGAAAATATAGACGGCCAATACCAGAAGAAAGACCAGACGGTAGATATACATCGGAAAAGAGATCCCCACTGCCGTGTGAGAGTCAGTTTATAACACGGGGTTTACCGGGCTGTCAGGTGAATCCGGGATGGCTGCCAGCGGTCAGTGGCGGTTTGCAGAATATCCGCGGCTGAATCCCTGTTCGTCAGACCAGAAAGATCCTGACCTAGGGCTTGAAGAGCGCTCAGTAAATTGTTCGCCGGCCGGGCATCGTCCAGGGCCGGGGCATGGTTCTGTTTGCTGAGTTTCTGGCCCTGCTCGTTGAGTACCACCGGAATATGCAACCAGGCGGGAGTCTGCGCCCCCAGGGCCCGGTAGATCTGGCACTGCTGGGCGGTCATCTCCAGCAGGTCGGACCCGCGAACCACATGGGTGATCCGCTGGTCAATGTCGTCCGCTACAACCGCAAGCTGATAGGCGTAAAAGCCTTCCTTGCGCCGGATGACCGGGTCGTCTGTTTCCGCATTGACCTGCTGGTGCTGCTCGCCCAGCAGAAGATCCTGCCATTGGCTGTCTTCATCCTGCAGGGCGAATCGCACCGCATAGGGGCGATCACCCGCCACGACTTTGCCTTCGCGGCAGCCATCGAGGTGTTTGCCATGATTGGCCTGCAGTTGCTTGCGGGAACAGATACACCTGTAGGCACGCCCCTGCTGGAGAAGATCGTCAATTATCCGCTGATAGCGATCATGACAGCGAGACTGAAACCGCACGGGTTCGTCCGGCTCCAGGGCGTGGGCGGTGAGGCTGGCAAGGATCTGTTCGGTGGCTTCCGGGGATTCGCGTAGGGGGTCCAGATCTTCAATTCGCACCAACCAGGTTCCGCGCCTGGCGCGGGCTTCAAGATAGCTTGCCAGCGCGGTGACCAGAGAACCGAAATGCAGGGGGCCGGTGGGCGAGGGCGCAAAGCGCCCCCTGTACCCGGTATCGACGGGGCCGTCGATCAAATGCCGGTCTGGCGCTCGCGAATTTCTGCGAGGGTTTTGCAGTCGATGCACAGCGTCGCGGTCGGGCGGGCTTCAAGGCGGCGAATACCGATTTCAACGCCGCACTGGTCGCAGAAGCCGTAGTCGTCCTTGTCGATGCGGTCGATGGTCTGGTCAATTTTCTTGATCAGTTTCCGCTCGCGGTCCCGGGTGCGCAGTTCCAGGCTGAATTCCTCTTCCTGGGTTGCGCGATCGCTGGGATCTGCGTAATTTGCCGCATCTTCCTGCATGTGATGCATGGTGCGGTCGACTTCTTCCATCAGTTCCTGCTTCCATTGCATCAGCAGGCCCTTGAAGTGCTCGAGCATGTCGGCACTCATGTATTCTTCACCCTTCTTCATTTCGTAGGGGGTGAAGTTGGTAATACGTTCGCGTGGTTGGTCTGCAGTCTTTGCCATTGAACCCGGCCTCTTGTTAACACTTCACTAGAACGGTGTGCTTCCCACCGCACAAGCCCCGTGGCTAAGCGGTTTAACTCTGGATGAAGCACTCGTCCTGAAACGGGAATTTGCGGAAAATAGCAGATTAGTTCCGGGGGTGCCAGCCTTGTCGTACCCACTTTTGCACGGAGACACAGATGAACATACCGGGCCAACTGACTGAAGGGCGACTGATCCGGCGCTATAAGCGCTTCTTGGCGGATATACGGTTGCCAGATGACAGTGAGGTAACCGCCCACTGCCCGAACACCGGCTCCATGCGCGGGTGCCAGCCAGATGGCGCGCGGGTGGTGCTGAGCATGAGCGACAATCCCAAGCGGAAGCTGAAATATACCTGGGAACTGGTGGAAGCTTCACCGGGCGCCTGGGCCTGTGTGAATACCGCCCGCCCCAACGGCCAGGCCCGGGAAGCGATTGAAACGGGCGTGGTTACCGAGCTGGCCGGTTACGCGGCCTGTCGGTCGGAGGTTCGTTACGGTAGCGAAAAAAGCCGGATCGACCTTCACCTTTCCGGGCACGAGTCGCTGTCCGACGCCTGGGTGGAGGTCAAGAATGTCACCCTGTGTGAGCAGGGGGTTGGCTATTTTCCGGATGCGGTCACTTTGCGAGGCCAGAAGCATCTCAGAGAGCTGATGGCTCAGGTGGCGGCGGGCGAGCGGGCCGTGCTGTTGTTTGTGGTGAACCACACAGGGATCGAGGTGGTAAAGCCCGCGGACGACATTGACCCGGCCTATGGGAAATTACTGCGAGAGGCGCATGCGGCTGGTGTGGAAGTGCTTGCTTACCGCGCCGGGCTTTTGAATCAGGGAGAGCCGGATGGTGGCCTCTCCCTGGTTGGACCGGTGCCTGTCAGTCTGGAAGACTGATCAGGCGGCCGGCATGCCGAAGTGCTGGCGGATCCGGTCCGCCACCGCCTCGGCCAGGTGGTCCTGGTCAGTGTACAGGTGCACGGTGTGGGTTTTTTCCTGATCGGTCAGAGGTTCAAACCACGTTGCTTGCGTTTCGAGCAATTCTTCCGTGGCCTCCGATGCATCTCCGTCACGCTCGCTGATCCACCGCCTGCGGGTTTCTTCTGTTGCCTCGCAATGAATCAGCGCGAACGGCAGGCCGAGGTTCTCCGCCACGTCCGTTAACAAATCCCGCTCTGCCTGTTTCAGGCAGGCCGCATCGACAATCACCGGCAGCCCCGCCAGCAGCAGGTCTTTTGCCAGTTCTGCCAGCCGCTCATAGGTACGCTGGTTGGCTTCCGGGGTGTAAAGATCCTCGCCAATGCCGGACTTGCTACTGTCCAGTGGCCCCAGGCCATGAAGGCGCTTGCGCTCCACGTCCGAGCGCAGCCGGATCAGCCCCAGTTCGGCTGCCATCTCCCGGCTGATAACAGACTTGCCGCTTGCGGACAGGCCGGTAGTGGCGAGCAGATAGGGATTGGGGAAGCGGCTGTAATCTTCCGCCAGCTGCGCGTATTCCCGGTAGCGCTGCATCAGATCAGCTTTTTCCGATTCGCTGAGAGACGGGTTACCCATGGTGAACAGGGCAATCTTGCCGCGGACCATCGCCCGATAGGCTTTGTAGAGCGTCAGCAGGGGCAGGGCCTGAAAATCCCCCCGGTATTCCAGGTAGTGATTCAGCACCAGGTTTGCCAGACGGCTTTCGCCACGGGACTCCAGGTCCATCAGCAGGAACGCGAGATCGTTGATGACGTCGATCCAGCGGAAGGGCTCGCTGAATTCGATGCAGTCGAAAACCGTCACCTTGCCCTGGAACACGGTGATGTTCGCCAGGTGCAGGTCACCGTGGCATTCGCGCACGTAGCCCTCGGCATGACGCTGTTGAATCAATGGCTGGAAACGTTCGAAGGTGGCCTGGGTCCAGGCTTCGAGGTTGTCCAGCTGGTCCAGCAGGAAGGGCTCGTTGATCATCGGGCGAACCTGGTCGAAGTTTTCCTGCATGCCGGCAAAGACGGCGTCCGGTGTGCCCAGCGGTTTGTCCGCGGCAACGGGAGGCAGGGTTTCGTGAAATTCTGCCACCTGGCGTGCCAGACTGGTGAGCTGCTCTTCCTGCAGCTGCCCGCGCTCCTGCTGCTTGTCAAAAAGCCCGTCCTGATCAAACTGGCGCATGCGAATGGCGTATTCGAAAGCCTCGTCACTGCCGCCAAGTGCCGGTGCATCAGCGGAGCCGGTGATGGGCAGTACCTCCAGGTAGAGGGAGTCGGCCAGGCGTTTGTTCAGCCGCAGCTCCTCTTCGCAGAAATACTTGCGGCGATCCAGGGTAGAGAAGTCCAGAAAGCCGAAGTCCATGGGTTTTTTGATTTTGTATGCGAAGTCGCCGGTGAGAATGACCCAGGAGATGTGAGTTTCAAGAACCTGAAAATCCCGCACAGGGTGGTCGTACAGTTCAGGGTTCTGCAAGGCCTTGATCAGGTTATCGGATGGTGCGTCGGTCACGTTTCTCTCCCTGGCATTTTCGATCGTGTCTGATTGATTGCGCCCTATCATAACGGTCAGGTTACATAAATGACACATGGATGCGTTGCCGCATCGCCTACCGGTTTCGGTATAATCCCGCCATGAAAAAAACCGCCTCCCCCAAGAAAACTCCCCGAAAGCGTTCCGCGAAGGGTGGTCGCAAGCCCTGGTTCTGGAAGCTTTTTGTTCGTCTCTCACTGATCGGCCTGGTACTGCTGGCGGGATGGACCGTGTATCTCGATGCGGTGGTCACCTCCCGTTTCGAGGGTCGGCGCTTCGAGGTGCCTTCGCGCGTCTATGCCAGGCCGCTTGAGCTGTATGACGGCGCAAGCGTGTCGGCCGGCGCACTGGAGCGGGAGCTGGAACTGGCGGGTTACCGGGGGGACGGCTCCGGCGCGGCAGGAACCTATCGCCGCAACGGCGGCCAGTTCCGGATCCATACCCGGGGGTTCCGCTTTAATGACGGCGAGGAACCACGCCGAAGCCTGTCGCTCAGCATCTTTGGCGACCGTGTTCAGCAGTTTGCAGTGGTGGAAGGGCCCTCATCGCCCATCGTGCGCCTGGAACCGGCGCAGATTGGTGGTATCTACCCTGCCCATAATGAAGACCGGGTTCTGGTGGAGCTTGAGCAGGTTCCGGAGCTGTTTCGCAACACCCTGATGGCGGTGGAGGACCGGGAATTCTACGATCATTTCGGCATTGCGCCGCTGTCCATTGCCCGGGCAATGCTGGCCAACATCCGCGCCGGGGAGATCGTTCAGGGCGGCAGCACCCTGACCCAGCAGCTGGTCAAGAATCTTTTTCTTACCCGGGATCAGACCCTGCTCAGAAAGGGCAATGAAGCGCTGATGTCGCTGCTGCTTGAGTTTCATTATCGTAAGGATGACATCCTCGAAACCTATATGAACGAGGTGTACGTGGGGCAGGCAGGCACCCGGGCCATCCACGGGTTCGGGCTGGCCAGCCAGTTCTATTACGGTGAATCCATCAGTGATCTCGCCCCCCATCAGATCGCCATGCTGGTGGGGCTGGTGAAGGGACCTTCCTACTACAATCCCCGGCAGAATCCGGAGCGGGCACGGTCGCGGCGCAACCTGGTGCTGGGCGTGATGGCCGAGGCCGGGCTGATTTCCGAGCAGGAGGCCTCCCGGGCCAGAGGGCAGCCCCTGGGCGTGACCGCCAGGGCGTCCTGGTCCGAGAACCGCTACCCCGCCTATATTGACCTGGTTCGCCGGCACCTTGCCCGGGACTATCGCCAGGAGGATCTGCAAAGCGAGGGGCTGCGCATATTCACCACGCTCAACCCGTCCATCCAGTATGCGGCGGAATTTGCCGTAAGCGATACTCTGAATTCCCTGGACGGGCGTGTTGAAGGCAAGCTGGAGTCGGCCATGGTCGTGACCTCCCGCGACAGCGGTGAAGTGCTGGCGCTGGTTGGGGGCCGGGACCCGAAATTCGCCGGTTTCAACCGCGCCGTGGATGCCTGGCGGCCCATTGGCTCGCTGGTCAAACCCTTTGTCTACCTGACCGCATTGCAGAACCCTGACCAGTACACGCTGGTAACGCCGGTAAAAGATGAAGCCTTTTCACTGGTGTTTGATGACGGCCGGCGATGGCAGCCCAAAAACTATGATGGCGAGGAGCGTGGCGAAGTGCCGCTGCACCGGGCGCTCTCCCGCTCCTACAACCTGCCGACAGTGAGGGTGGGGCTGGATGTAGGCGTTGAGGCGGTGAAAACCACCCTGCAGAATTTCGGCATGACCGGTGATATTTCCGAATACCCGTCCATGCTGCTGGGGTCCGTGGCCATGACCCCGGTAACGGTGGCCCAGATCTATCAGGGCTTGGCCACGTCCGGGTTCAATACGCCCCTTCGAACCATTCGCCAGGTAACCGATTCCGGTGGCGAGGCGCTGACCCGCTATAGCCTGAAAGTCGAGCAGGTGGCGGATGCGGCAGCGGTCCATCTGGTGCAGTACACCATGCAGGAGGCGATGCAGGAAGGCACCGGGCGCTCGGCCTATCGCACTGTGCCGGAAGAGTTGACCCTCGCGGGCAAGACCGGTACCACCGACGACGGCCGGGATTCCTGGTTTGCGGGGTTCAGTGGTGATCTGCTGGCGGTGACCTGGGTTGGGCGCGACGATAACGGCCCCACGTCCCTGAGCGGCGCGACCGGCGCCTTACCGGTCTGGTCAAGATTCATGAGCCGCGTGCCCCAGCATGGATTTTCGCCGGTGGTGCCCGATGGCGTGGAGTATCACTGGGTGAACTCCGAAAAAGCGGCACTCACAGATGAACATTGCGAAAATGCCCGCTACATGCCCTTTATTGTAGGTAGCGAGCCGGATATCGAAGCGACCTGCGGTGGTAGTATCGAGCGTCGTTTGCGGAGCTGGTTTGAAGGAGTATTTGAATGAAGTCAGAGCTGATGAAGCGTTGGGCGTTGGTCGCCCTGGTAAGCGGGTTATCCGCCTGCGCGAGCGGGCCCGGTGGCTCAATTTACGTTCCCGCGGGAGAAGAAGCGCCCCGGGCGCCGGAACCGCCTCGCGTTGACTCGGGTACGCAAGAACCCGGTGTCGTTCGCAAGAGCGAACAGCCGGAGACACCGGAACCCCGATCGCCAAGCTATCAGGATCAGGGAGATGAACTGTCACCGGCTGCCAGGAGCCTGGTTCAGAAAGCGGACAGCCTGCTTGCCGCCGGAGATGCCCGCGCTGCGGTCAGCCAGTTGGAACGGGCCCAGAGAATTGCCCCGCGCTCCTCAGAGGTATACTTCGCGTTGTCCAGGGCCTACATGGCGTTGGACCAGCTTGGAACGGCGGAGCAGTTTACGCTGAAAGGGCTTTCACTGGCGGGCAGTGACGCCTCGGCGCAACGGTCCGGTTGGTTGTTGCTGGCGGATATTCGTCGGGCAAGAGGCAATATGGCAGGCGCCAATCAGGCAGAGGCAAGGGCTGCGGCGTTGTAACTGAGGCCCCTGCGCAGACAGGGGCTCAGAGAGTTAGCGGTATTCGCTTTACTGTGGCAGGGGAATCGGCTCTGCCTGAACTTCTGAGTCGGCAATGACCGTGACGTTCTGCATGCCTTGAAATTCCAGGTCGTCGTCGGCTTGGTTGTCATCCAGCTGACAGCTGTAGGCGACTGTGTAATCCCCGGCCGGAAGAAAGGCTGAGGTGTACGTATACATGCCGTCGTTATCATCGTCGGTAACAGGGACAGCCATAACCGGCTGCACGTCCTCGCTGTCGACATTTAGATCTGTGGGCGCAATGTCAGCCCCCTGGTATACGTATACCGATCCCTCATATTCGCAATCAGCAAGTTGATCGTCCGCCAGCCGCGTTGAATTGATCGTTGTGTAGTCGACTTCTCCGCTAATCGAACCCACTTCCAGGTTATTGACCAAGCGGAGGGACGGCTTGAGCAGGTAATCCGCCAGGGATTGGCCTTGCGGGTTTACGATGGATTTTCTTACATCAAAGTCGATGGTGAAATCTGTTTCGGTATTGGCAGCAACTACAAAATCACCGTTCAGTTTCAGGCCGCTCTGCTCTCCAGAGGGAACTGCCAGTGATTTCTCGATATCGGGCTGATCCTTGAGTTTGACAAAGGAGCCGTCGGTATCGATCAACAAGCGAAGCTGTGTGTAGTTACCTGCAGGAACCTCCTCATCGGTAATCAGCGGTTCGCTCAGGCCACCCTGGAGCTCAAGCAGGTTCCAGGTTTTCGGTTGGTCAAAATTGAATTCGACCCACTCACCATCTGCGGGCTTCAGGGAAATACCAGTGAATGCGATGGTAACGTTTGAGAGTTCCATAGCTGGGGCGTCTGTGACATCAAACGAAACTGTGCCGGTTGCGGCGCTATCTCCGCCACTGCCGCTTCCGCCGCAAGCCGAAATCGCCGCGGCCAATGCAGTGACGCCAAAGCCCTTGATCAATGCGTTATTCATAATCGTCTCCAGGCTATACCTTTCGATGAATTTGTTTCCCAACACTGTTGGTATTGAACCGGGCCTCCTTTACTCTCTTGTGGAGTCCGGTGCCTGTCGGTATAACGCTGGGGTCCGGCCATGGGTTCCCGGCTTTCATATTAAAGAATATACAGGTGCAGATCTGGCCAGATTCTATCCACACGAGCACAGGCAACCGTTTTGGCGTTGATCCCTTTCAGGCGGCCCTCCCGGCCCTCAAGGTTTGAAAAACTTGTCCAACCTCACCTGGATGCGATGTATCGTTTTGCTTTCCGGCTGTCGGGGCAGCAACAGGATGCTGAGGATCTGGTGCAGGACGTGGTGGTTAAGCTCTATCCCCGGCTGGAAGAGCTTGAGTCCATTGACCAGTTGCGGCCCTGGCTGAATCGCGTGCTTTACCGACAGTTCATTGATTCGGTCAGACGCAAAGGTAGACAGGCAGATAGCCCGTTGAGCAGTTTTGAGTTCAGTGACGCGGAAAGCTGGATTGACGCACAACCTGCCGATTTACCCGACATAACCGAACGGCTAGACTCTGACCGTATGCGGGCGATGCTGGAGAACGCATTGTCCGATCTGTCTCCGGATCAACGTACGCTGCTGCTTTTATGCGAAGTGGATGGGTGGAATCAGGAGGACATTGCCGCTGTGCTTGATATTCCGCTAGGAACGGTGAAATCCCGACTGCATTGATGCCGGGCGGCACTGCGGAAAAAATTCCAGGAGACCCCGGAACCTTCCGTGGAGACCCGGCGTGTAGATCGGTGAGGTGATTAAAATGTCGTGCAGCAGTACCCGGAAACACATACAGCCCTGGCTCAGAGGTGAGCTTTCCGAGGCCGAATCGGCAGCGGTCGAGAAGCATGTAGCGGGCTGTTATCGCTGCGCGCGGGTAGTGGAAAGCGAAAGTGCGATTCTGAATGCCCTGCAGGCCGGGTACCAGGTTCCCGAGCCTTCAGCCGGATTCGAGTCGAGGGTTCTGGCAGCGGCCACTGGAGCGGATGCGTCCGCTGGTCGTCACGGGTCTGTGAGTACGGCCTGGGTCGGAGGTGCGGTCGCAGCGGCGCTGGTACTTGGCGTGGCGATAGGGGTTGGCCTGCAACCCGGCGCACCCGCTGGGGAGGCCCGTGTGGCGACCGACAGTGCACCTGCATCCAGCACCACCCAGACGGTGCGGCTTGCCTTCAACGCAGCTGAAGCCATGACGGACGTCACTTTGACGCTCGAACTTCCGGCTCATGTTGAGATGGCTCGCTATCCCGGCCATCAACAGCTGAGCTGGAATGTGAGTCTGGACAAGGGTGAGAATATTGTAGAGCTGCCGCTCAATGTCATGTTCCCGGGCGAGGGCGTGCTGGTGGCTCACCTGGATAACGGTGAGCGTAGGAAAACCTTTCGGGCAGATCTGCCTCGGGCCAATGCGGCCAGTCGTTCGGAGCCTGTGTTATGAGTTCATTTATGGTTAGGCATTTGTTGGTGGGTTTGATTCTTGGCTTGTTCGGGCTGACGTCTTCCGTTGCCTGCGCCAGTGAAGATCTGGGCGTTACTATGCGGATGGTGACGGACGATGAAACCCTGACGGATTCGGTGGTTCGGGAGATCAGACTTGATCGACCGGTCAACCTTGAGACCGGTCCGGAGCGGGGCGGGGATGTTGCCCGGGAAGCCCGTGAGAACGGTCGCGCTTTTGGCGAGGCCGTCTCAGAACGGGCCCGGGAAGCGGCACGACTGCGACAGGAAGTGGGTCGGCCAGAACGGCCTGAAGCGCCAGGGAATCAAGGCCCGCCTGAAGGAATTCCCAACGGCGCGGTGCGTTAAGTTCTCATTCAGGCTGCTCCCTCCCTGCCTCCTGCGCTGCTATACTCCTGACCGGTCGCTACCCGCCGACCGCGACACACTCGGTAGGGTGACCGGGGTTTCAAATGGATGGGCAGGAGTTGTCTTTGAAGCTTTTTCCAATCTTCGTTCTGATGGCTGCTCTGTTCCTGTCGCAGGGCGTTTCGGCGGACAATAGTCCCACGCCACAGGCAGATTTCCAGTCCGGGGTGGCTGCCTTCCAGGCCGGTGATCTTGACCGTGCGAAACGGCTGCTGGAACAGGCACGGAATGCCGGTCTGGACTCATCCGCCCTGCGTTATAACCTTGGTGTGGTGTATTTTCGCCTCGGGCTTTACGACAAGGCCGAGGCTGCGTTTTCCGGCCTGCTCGATACCCCCCATGCGCCCCTGGCCCGATACAACCTCGGTCTGGTGCTCAAGCAAAAAGGTGATCTGGAAGGCGCCCGCCAGTGGTTTGCACGGGCCGCTGACCAGCAATCCCCAGAGCAGATTCAGACCCTTGCGCAGAGGCAATTGACGCCGTCGGCGCGGGACGCCGGCGCAGATTCCCCTTCTGTTCGAACCGTCGGTTTTCTTTCCACTGCAGTTGGCTACGACGACAATATTTCCGGCGCCCCAAACAGTGCCAGCACGGGTGAAGCCGGTGCTTTTGGCGAGCTTCTGGCATCAGGCAGAGGTTATGCTCACGAGCGCGAGGGTAAGGCCTTGAGGCTGGATGCAGTGGCCTATGGCCGTCGTTATCCGGGCAACGCCCGGTTTAATACCAGCTATCTGAGCATGGGGGCAACCTGGCAACAGCCTTTGACGGCATCTCGTCTGCTCTCCGGACTTTCTCTGTCCGGGTTCTGGTTCGGCGGTGATCTGCTGGAGCGGCAGGTGCGCCTTGATTTGGCCTATGAGCGCCCTGGTTGTTTCTGGCCTACCGTGGTCATGTTGGACTGCGAGATTGAGACCTATGCCGCCAAAATTCAGGGTGGTTCCGGATTCAGCGCCTATGACGGAGAGGTATACGGCGGATCTCTGGTCGCCCGTAAATCCGTTGAAGCCTGGACCCTCGAGGCAGCCTACGGCCTGGACATTGACCATCGCAGGGACCTGCAGAGCGGTGACGAATTTTTCAGCCTGTCACCCACCCGGCACCGGGTGTCTTTCGAGGCGGAACGGCAGTTCACCAACGCGTTCAGCGCCGGCATCAGGCAGACTTTCCGGGCAAGCCGCTACGCGGATCCGCATCGGTTGGTGGAAAACGGGCAGACCGTCACCGAAACCCGTGAGGACGAGCAGTTCAGAACTCTGTTGTTTGCCGGTTATCAGCTGAATGACCGATGGCGGTTGGGCGCCGACCTGAGCTGGTTGGACAACCAGAGTAGCCTGACCCGGTATGAATATGATCAGGCAGAGCTGCTGATCAGTCTTGACGGGGTGTTTTAGAGAGCGTTTTAGAGAGCGTTCTAGAGGGTGTTTCAGGAGGACGTCCGGAAGGTATTCAAACCAGCCGATGCACGCTAGCACCGGCTGGGTATAGACGGCTCAGAGCCCTGCGTTTTTCAGGCGGTTGGCCTGCTGCCGGAACACGGTTTTCGGATCCGTTTCAAACAGACTGTGCAGCCCCAGCGCCTGGTTCACCTCATCCAGATGGTTCATGAAGTAGTTGTCCCGGATGACATCGCCAAAATGGCTGCTGCAACGGCCCACAAGACCATCGTTCGCGCTGAAGCCGAAGGCGAGGCTGGTGGTTCCCAGCAACACGTCAGAAGGATCAAACGCGTTCGTCAGCACTCCGGTGCCACCCCAGGAATAAAAACGCACGCCATTGGCTGAACGGGCGCCTTCTCCGCATCGGGTGGATGGCATGCCCGCTGGTGCAAACCGGTTGAACTCGGCGCTGCCCTCGGCGGTCAGGGAGTAGAGGCTTGAGCTCAGGTCCTGGTCGTAACCGCCACCGGAAAGCAGATCAATCAGGCTGCCAAGGGCATTACCCAGGCGGCCGGCCAGGCTTTCAGCCGGTGAGCCGTAAATCAGGTCTGCGACCGGAGAGCCAGTGTGAGGGGAGCCCACAGTCGTGACCGAGGCCACCAGATCCGGACGCACACGGGCGACATAGCGGGCTGTGGGGCCACCGTGGCTGTGGCCAACCAGATTGACCTTGCCGTGGATCGCTGCGATCGAGGCAATCTGGGGCAGTAGCGCTTCGCCACGGGCAATGGTGCTGTCCAGGGCCGGGACCTGGGTGGTGTAGACATCGGCACCTTCGCTGCGAAGATCTTCCGCCACGCCATACCAGTAATCTACGCCGGCAATGGAGTCGAACCCGAACATGCCGTGAACCAGCACAATCGGATAACGGGTGTCAGTGTAATCGGAGGGGGACCACCACCATGCCATGGACGGCGCAGACCACGCCACGACCACCAGCACAGCCAGTGCTTTCAGACAGTTCTTCATTGTTATACCTGCAGTTTGCTGTTGTATTTATTGTCAAACTATCTCTTGCGAGATGTGACCATAATTTGATCAGCAGGCATCAGAAGTCAACGGCAGAAGGGGCCGTGCTGAGCCGGCCACAGGAGAACTGTGACCGGCGTCACGAAAATCGGGCAGTTTCTCGCCCGAGACGTCAGAGGGTTTTCATGACCTTGCGGGCGGCATTGATGGTGAACTCAATGTCTTCATCGCTCAAAGCGTTGGTGGTAAATCCGGCCTCGAACGCCGAGGGCGCCAGATACACGCCTTCCTTCAGCATGCCCTGGAAAAAGGCCTTGAAGTGCTCGATATTGCAGGCTGTGACCTGATCAAACCGGGTGACGGAGGGTTCCTCAGTGAAGAAGAACCCGAACATGCCGCCGGCGCTTTGCACCGTCAGCGGTATTCCGGCTTCGTCCGCTGCCTGCTTGAAGCCATCGCGAACAGCGTTGGTTTTCGCCGTCAGGCGGTCATGGAACCCGGGTTCGGAAATGGCGTTCAGGGTAGTCAGCCCGGCGCACATAGCCAGCGGGTTGCCGCTGAGCGTGCCGGCCTGGTAGACCGGCCCCAGCGGGGATATGTGTTCCATGATTTCCCGTTTGCCACCGAAAGCGCCCACCGGCAGGCCGCCTCCCAGCACTTTGCCCAGCGCGGTCAGATCCGGCTTGACGCCGTAAAAGCCCTGAGCGCCGCCAAGAGAAACCCGGAAGCCGGTCATCACCTCGTCGAAGATCAGCACGGTGCCGTGCTGATCACACACTTCCCGCAGGCCTTCCAGGAAACCGGGCACCGGCGGAACGCAGTTCATGTTGCCGGCTACCGGCTCAACAATGATCGCTGCAATCTGGTCGCCCATTTCGTCGAAGGTTTTGCGTACGCCGTCAATGTCGTTGAAATCCAGCGTCAGGGTATGCTCGGCCAGGCTGGCCGGGATGCCGGGGGAATTGGGAACGCCCAGAGTCAGGGCGCCGGAACCGGCTTTGACCAGCAATGAATCCACATGGCCGTGATAACAGCCCTCGAACTTCACGATCTTGTCCCGGCCGGTGTAGCCCCGTGCCAGGCGAACCGCGCTCATGGTGGCCTCGGTACCGGAATTCACCATGCGCACCAGTTCAATGGAGGGCACCAGTTCACAAACCTTTTTCGCCATTTCCGTTTCGATGGCAGTGGGTGCGCCGTAGCCGATGCCCAGCTCCACCTGGGCATGCAGGGCGTCTTTGATTAGCTTGTTGGAATGCCCAAGAATCATCGGCCCCCAGGAGCCTATAAAATCGACGTACCGGCGGCCGTCCTCGTCATACAGGTAGGCGCCTTCGGCGTGTTCGAAGAAAATCGGAGTGCCGCCAACGCCCTTGAACGCCCGTACCGGCGAATTGACGCCACCGGGAATATATTTCTGTGCCTGTTCGAACAGGGTTTCGGACTGGGTCATGCTGCATTGCTCCTGATAATCGGAAACTTAGGAAAGTGGATGATGGACCGTAAACAGCCGGGTAAATTGTCGGGCCCGATGTTCAATCAGATCGTCGTCGCCGTCAAACAGGCCGCCCACTACGGCCAGCATATCGGCCCCTGCGCGGATCAGCGATTCGCCGTTTTGCAGGGTTATGCCGCCAATGGCAGTAACCGGTTTCCCGTAGCCTCTAGCCTTGCCAAGGATGTCGGCGCTGGCGGCGGGCGCATCCGGTTTGGTGGTCGAGGGAAAGAATCGGCCAAAGGCCAGATAATCGGCGCCGGCCCGGTCCGCATGGCTGGCCAGGTCGAGGCTGGCATGGCAGGTTGCGCCAATGATGGCGGCCTCGCCCAAGCGTTCACGGGCTGCCTGCAGTGATGCGTCGGACTGGCCCAGATGAACGCCACTGGCCCTGACTCGTTCGGCTAGTTCCGGGTCGTCGTTGATAATCAGCGGTACCCGGGCATTATTGCACGCCGCCACCAGATTTCGTGCCTGGCTGATCCGCTCTGATGATGGCAGGGATTTTTCCCGGTACTGGACCATGACGGCCCCGCCCCTGAGCGCTGCCTCAACCGCCCGTAACAGTCGCTCCGGGGGCAGCAGTGCACTGTCGGTGATGGCATAGAGCCCCGGGCGCATCAGCTTGTCCATGTGATGCCTCTGTCCGGGACCGGCTGGCCTTTGCCCACTTTCAGGGCATGACGTATGGCGTGGGACACAAAGTTCTGCGCCTGGCCGATCGCCGGTCCAGCTCCCAGTCCGCTGGCGCGGCCAGCCGCGATGGAGGCTGCCAGGGTGCAGCCGGTGCCGTGGTACTCGCCGCCGAATCGTTCGACCTGAAAACGCTTCGGTGGCGCACCCTTCACATAAAGGTTGTTGATAATGTCCTGGCCGGTGCCATGGCCGCCGGTAGCGAGTACCGAATGACAGCCTGTGGCGAGTAGTCGGTCCGCGGCAGTCTCCGGGTCGTCGCTCTGTCCCAGCAGCTCCAGCTCAATGCCATTCGGAGTAAGCATTTCCGCCAGGGGGAAAAGGCGCTCACGCATTCGATCGATCAGGGCTTCGTCAGCCAGGTCGCCGCCACCGGCCGCCTTGATGACCGGGTCAGTGATCAAAGGAATGCCGGGATGTTTTTTGATGAACTCCACCAGCACATCGACCACCTCTGCGCTACCCAGTGCCCCGGTCTTGATGGCGTGGATGGGCGAATCCCCGGCTAGTACGTCCAGCTGCTGGCGGATGATGTCCGGGTCAATGGCAGACGCCCCATAGACATTGCGGGTGTCCTGCACCGTCACACAGGACAGCACGGGCAATGGGTGGCACCCTAGCGCGGTGATTGCCTGAATATCGGCCTGTATGCCGGCGCCGCCGGATGGATCAAGGCCGGAAATAACAAGAACGTGGGGGCGGGAACTCAGGTCAGTCATAGACTCCTCAGAAAGGTCGCACGGTGGCAAGAATGACAACGGCCACCAGAATGAACACGGGCAGTTCGTTAAACCAGCGATAAAAAACATGAGACCGGGTATTGCCGTCGTCCCGGAATACCTTGACCAGATGGCCGCAGTAGAAATGGTAAGCCACCAGGATGGCGATCAGAAAAAGCTTGGCGTGAAGCCAGCCCTGGCTGAAATAGCCGGACGGGTTGTAGCTCACCAGCCAGAAGCCGAACACCAGAGTGGCCACCATCGAAGGGGTGGTGATTCCCCGGTAGAGCTTGCGCTCCATGATTTTGAAACGCTCGCGTCCTGGCTGGTCTTCACAGGCCGCGTGATAAACAAACAGCCGAGGCAGATAGAATATGCCGGCGAACCAGCACACCATGGCAATCAGGTGCAGGGCTTTGACCCACAGCATTGGCTAACTCCGTCGATATTGGTAGTAGCTTTCGATGTCGGATTTCAACAGGACGCCGTAGATCCGCTGAATGGTCGGAGCTACGTGACGCTGAACGTATAGAGCTTCTACGCTGCTCTGGTCAAACACGTTCAGTGCTTCTTCAAGGGTGGCCTGGTATTGCACGGGGCCGATGTCCCGGCGATTGGCCGGAATGTTGATCAGGTCGATCTTGGCCGGCTCCTCGTCTGCCGGTTTTTCGGTGTGCTCGCTTTTCTTTTCGGTTTCCGGCGTTGAGTCGCTGCTGTCTTCCATGAACCGTGCAAGATCGACCGCGGGCATCAGGGCAGTCGGGCCGTTGCTGCCTTCCACAATCAGCCATTTGGGCTCGGATTTCAGCACCTTGCGGGCTTCCTCCGCGGTCAGGAATCGCTCGGTGCGAAGAATGTTCCGGTCCATGATAGCGCCTACCGATACCCGTCGAAGTGCCTGAATTACCGGGGAGTTCTGGTAGCTCATTCCCTGGCTCTTGAGCATGGTCAGAAACAGGGATTTCTTGCCGAAGACCTCGCTGGTCACCAGGCTGGCGGTGGTGATGATCAGCATGCCCGGCAGAATGATGTTCGGATTGCGGGTGAGTTCCATCAGAGCCATCAATGCCGCCAGGGGCGCCTGCAGCACCGCCCCCATCATGGCGCCCATCCCGAGCATGGCATAGAAACCAATGGACGATGCCATGTCCGGGAGAATCTGTGCTCCGACCAGGCCCATCGCGCCCCCCAGGGTTGCCCCCATAAATAGCGTGGGACCAATCACCCCGCTTGGCATGCCAAGGCCCAGGGTGACGGAGGTGATCAGCAGCTTGGCAACACCCACCCCCAGAAGCACCCAGAAGGTCAACTGATGGTCGATGGTAAGTTGCACCGTGTCATAGCCAATGCCCATGACCTGGGGCACCAGAATGGCAAACGGAACCATCAGCAGTCCTGCGATTGTAAGGCGCAGAATGACGGGTCGCTGATGATGTCTGCCAAAGGTATCCACAAGCTGTATGAACGCGGCAGCTGCGATGCCGATAACCAGGGCCACTGCAATAATCCAGGGAATTTCCAACAGTGAGTTCATGGTCAGGGCGGGCACGCTGAATGCCGGCTCCGAGCCATAGGCCGCCTGACTGATCACTGCAGCCGTCACCGAGGCCAGTATAATCGGCGTGAAGCCGGCGATGGTGTATTCCATCATCACCACTTCCATGGCGAAGATGACGCCTGAAATCGGGGTGTTGAATGACGCGGATATGGCGGCGGCGCAACCGCAGGCGACCAGAGTACGGATGCTGTTGTTGGGCAGGCGCATCCATTGGCCCACCAGGCTTGAGAAAGCCGCACCCAGATGCACCGCGGGGCCTTCCCGACCGGCTGACTGGCCGGTCACCACCGTGGCCACGCCGGTGACGAACTGAACCAGTGCGCTGCGGACGGAGATATAGCCCTGATGGTAGTTCAGCCGCTCCATGACGTGGACAACCCCGACTTTGCGGTCCTGGGTTGCCAGTCGGTGCAGCATAAGGCCCAGGGCAACAGCGCCAGCAAGAGGCAGCACGGCGCGTGCGAGCAGACTGAGTTCCTCAAAGGATTCCGAACCCGGGCCGGGTAAGAACTGTTCCAGTGGCCATTCAATGGCAAACCGGAACACCAGGATCACACTACCGGTAATCAGGCCGGACAGAAGGCCAAGCACGGCCAGTTGAGGGAGGGCATCCACCCCGGAAAGCCGGCGACGGAACACAGGAATCAGATTCTCAGTGATCTTGTGCCAGGGTTTTTTCATGGGTGCCGTACCGCCGCAGGATGATTTCTTTCAGTATTGTAACCAGAGCCCGTAGGGCTGCAACTAAGTCATTGGTTTATCATGTTAGACTATTCGGTTAGCAGGGTTGGTCTGTCCGCCCGGGATTTTGCATGAATAGCGGGAGTTGCTGGTGATCAAGGTAGGTATTGTAGGAGGCACCGGATATACCGGTGTGGAGCTTCTCAGAATTCTGGCAGTACATCCGGATGTCGAGGTGAGCTGCATCACATCACGTTCCGAGGTCGGGCTTCCCGTGGCCGAGATGTACCCCAATCTTCGCGGCCACTATGACCTGGCGTTTTCCGAACCTGATGTGGCCACCCTGGCCAATTGCGATCTGGTGTTCTTTGCAACTCCCCATGGCGTTGCCATGCGGATGATGCCTGAGCTTATGGCGGCGGGTGCAAGGGTTGTAGACCTGTCAGCCGATTTCCGGATAAAGGATCTGGACGTCTGGGCCAAATGGTACGGCATGGCCCACGAGAGCCCCGAATGGGCCCATAAGGCGGTCTATGGTCTGCCGGAAGTGGCCCGCGCCGATATTCATGGCGCACAATTGGTGGCGAATCCGGGCTGCTACCCGACGGCGGTCCAGCTTGGTTTCCTGCCTCTGCTAGAAGCAGATCTGGTTGATCCGTCGCGGCTCATCGCCGATGCAAAATCCGGCGCCAGCGGTGCCGGGCGGCAGGGCAAGATCGGCATGTTGCACGGTGAAGTGGGTGAAAGCTTCAAGGCCTATGGCGCCTCTGGCCACCGCCACCTGCCAGAGATACGCCAGGGGCTGGAACTTGCCAGCGGAGTGGGCGTTGGGGTGACCTTTGTGCCGCATCTGGTCCCTATGGTCAGGGGCATTGAGGCCACGCTCTATGCCGAACTCAGAAATCCGGCGGATTTTGACCGGCTGCAGGTCGTTTTTGAGGATCGCTTCCGTTCCGAGCCGTTTGTGGATGTGATGCCGTTTGGCAGTCATCCGGAAACCCGCAGTGTCCGTGGTGCCAATAATTGCCGTATGGCGCTGCATCGGCAGGAAGACAGTAACATCGTTATTGTGTCCTCGGTGATCGACAACCTGGTCAAAGGTGCAGCCGGGCAGGCAGTGCAGAATATGAACATCATGTTTGATTTTCCGGAAACCCGTGGGCTCGAAGCCCCGGCGTTGCTGCCCTAGGGTGTTCGGGTGACAGATCACAAAAAACCATCGGAAGAATACATTGTTATCCGGCACCGGCCCGGATATCGAGTTCGCAGGACTCTGATTCTGCTGACGTTTTCGGTGGTTGCTGCGATTGTTGGATATGCCGCTGGCATGGCTCAGAGCGGGTTTCGCTTTTCCTCCGCTGAAGATTCCCGGGAGCGACTGTCGGAACAGGTCGAGGAGCTGCGTAGCGCAAACCGCGAGATGAGCCAGCAGCTTGTGAATTTGGAGCGCGGCCGGGCGGTGGACGAGCAGGCCCTGAATCAGGCCAGGCGAACCATCGTTGAGCTCGAGACCCGGGTGGCCACGATGCAGTCCGAGCTGGTTTTCTACAAGAACATCATGGCCCCGTCAGAAAGCACCCGCGGGCTGCAGATTGATCGGGTCAGAGTTCGTGCTGCCGGAGCCGGTGACGTATTCGAGTTTATGGTGGTGTTGGTGCAGCGGGGCGACAACAAGAGTTACCTTTCGGGCTCTGTGGAAGTGAGTCTGGTGGGTCGGCGTAATGAGCAGAGGGAAACCATTGCGCTGAAAGAACTGTCAGGTGATATTGAAAATACCGACATCAAGCTCCGCTTCAAGTATTTTCAGGAGGTAGAGGGCACGCTGACACTGCCCGAGGATTTCGAACCTCTGGAACTGCGTGTCGTGGCCAAGCGGGATGGATCGAATTCGGCGCAGGTTGAACGGACGTTCGACTGGGATGAATTAACGGAGAACTAATATGCTGGGTAAGAAAAAGCAGAAACAGAAACCACGGCGCCCGACCGGACACTTCGATACGCTGATTTCCTCAAAGGCGACCGTCCAGGGCGATGTGCATTTCTCTGGTGGCTTGCATGTGGACGGTAAGGTCTGCGGCACGCTGATCGCTGACGAAGGCAGCGACGCGGTGCTCAGAATTTCCGAGGTGGGCACGGTTGAAGGGGATATCCGGGCACCCCATGTCATTGTCAACGGCACGGTGCACGGTGACGTGTATGCCTCTGCCCATCTTGAGCTGGCAGAGAATGCCGCTATCCATGGCAACGTCTATTACAATCTGATTGAGATGGCGATGGGCGCGTCGGTCAACGGTAGCCTGGTTCATCAGAGTGAGCCGGCGGGCCTTCTGACCCGAACGCCACGCAGTGGAGACGGCTCCTATAAGGACAGCGAGGAGTCCGGTGCGGTGAAAGTTGACGAAGAGTCAGATGCAGACGCGACCAGGGAATAGTTGATTGTTTTAGTCAGGAATATGATAATCAAGGTACACGAAACGGCAGTACCCGGAGGCATTCTTGAGTGTAGTCCAGCAACAGGCAATTTCCCCGCTATTCCTCAGCGACAGCGCGGTATCCAAAGTTCGCGAACTGGTTGAGGAAGAAGGCAATGAAGATCTGAAGCTCCGCGTGTTTGTGACGGGCGGCGGCTGTTCCGGGTTTCAGTACGGTTTTTCCTTTGATGAAGCCCAGGACGACGAAGACGCGGTCATCGAAAAAGACGGTATAAGTCTACTGGTGGATCCGATGAGCTATCAGTACCTCGTGGGCGCCACTGTTGACTATCAGGAAGGGCTGCAGGGGTCTCAGTTTGTGGTACAGAATCCGAATGCCAGTTCAACCTGCGGGTGCGGTAGCTCTTTCACTATCTGACTCGGTCTGCTTTCCCGCTTCTAGGTTTCTAGTCTGTCAGGCGTAGTAAACCGCCCCCAGAATCCTTTCTCCTTTTGCACCGGTGACTTCGGGAAGATTTCCCGGAAGCCCTGCCAGTGTCTGTCGCGCCAACCATGCGAATGCGGATGCCTCTACCCACTGCGGGTCCAGGCCTATATTGGCCGTGGTAGTTACGGTGCAGGGGCTGCAGGTTCTTTGCAGCTCTCTCAGTAATATCGGGTTTTTCGCCCCTCCGCCGCAGGCAAACAGTGTCATTCCCGGATGTTGTGGTAGCTGCTGGGCCACGGTGATGGCCGTGAGTTCAAGCAGTGTGCGTTGAACATCCACGCCGGAAACCTGCGTGTGTCGGGTGAGAGTTGTCTTCACCCAGTCCAGATTGAACTTTTCTGTACCGGTGCTTTTCGGGGGCTGGCGTTGGAAATAGGCATCGGAGAGCAGGTCGCTCAACAGGGCCTGGTTTATCTGGCCCTGATCTGACCAGGCACCATCCCGATCGAAGCTCTGACCGGTTTGATCCTTGCACCAGGCGTCCATCAGGGCGTTCGCCGGCCCCGTATCAAAACCGGTCACCGGCTTTTTGGGGTCCGCCGGCAGGTGGGTGAGGTTGGCGATTCCGCCCAGATTCAGGATGCAGCGATCTTCATTGGCGTCGCTGAAAAAGGCTTTGTGGAAGGCGGGAACAAGTGGGGCTGCCTGGCCTCCGGCAGCAAGATCCCGTCTGCGGAAATCCGCAACCGTGGTGATGCCCGTGCGCTCCGCAATCAGAGTGGGGTCGCCGATCTGCAGTGTGAATGGCGCGCTTCCGTCCGGCTGGTGCCGGATGGTCTGGCCGTGGCTGCCAATGCCGCGTATGCGGCCAGGCTCGAGATCGGACTCATCCATCAGCCTCGCCGCAGACTCGGCAAAGAGCGCGCCCACCAGATGGTCAAGTTCTCCCAGCTCATCGGGCGAGCCGCGATTCTGGCTCAGATTGCCTAGCCTCTCACGGATAACGTCAGGGTAAGGTGTGGTGCAGGTACCGTGGATCTGGATCTGGCGGTCAGCCGGGAATGACACAAGGATGGCATCGATGCCATCCATGCTGGTGCCAGACATCATGCCAATCCAGGCGTCCATAGCTTATTCGTCCGACGCAAGGGCCAGTTGTTGTGGCTGGCTGTCTCCGCGGAAGAGTTCAAGCTTGGCCACTTCCTGTTCGGCAAACTGTTTGAATCTGGCCATTTCAGAGCTTGGAATCGGCTTGGCGTCGGGCAGCTTCACGGTCCGGGAGTTTCTGGGAGATCCGTTTACACGAAACTCGTAGTGCAGGTGCGGGCCGGTCACCATGCCGGAAGAACCTACGTGACCCACGGTCTGGCCTTGCTTCACGTTGGTGCCTGTGCGAATGCCGCGGCCGAGCCGGCTCATGTGAGCGTAGAGCGTGGTAATGTTCTGGCCATGCTGAAGCACGACGGTGCGACCGTAGCCGCCTTTCCAGCCGGCGAATTTCACACGGCCATCGCCGGCAGCCTTGATCGGTGTTCCCGGTGCGGCAGCGTAATCGGTGCCTTCATGGGGGCGCACGACGTCCAGCACCGGGTGTCTGCGCTGAAGGTTAAAGGAGGAGGAGATGCGGGCGTCGATTGGCGTCCTCAAAAAGGCTTTCCGCATACTGCTGCCACTCGGAGAATAGTAGTCGGTATCGCCTTTGCTGTTGGTATAACGCAACGCTAGGACTTCCTCGCCGCGGTTCACGAAACGCGCTGAAAGAATCTGCCCTGTGTCGAATTTTTCACCGTCGAGATACAGTTCTTCGTAGACCACTTCAAACGTGTCGCCCTTGCGCACGTCGTAGACGAAATCGATATTCCAGCCAAAGATGCCGGCCATTTCCATGGCCAGCCGATCAGACAGTCCGGCTTCCCGGGCGGCCTGGTAAAGCGAGCCGTCAATCTCACCCGCGGCAAACGCCGGTCGTGCCTCTGGCTCCCGCATAACGGTCTGACCGTGGAATTCGCCGTCCTTCTTTTTGATCTTGAGGCTTTCAAGCAGATTGCGCTGTAATTCGATCGCCTGGAGTTCGCCGGATTCATTGGTCGCAAATCGGATGGTCTCGCCGGCATACAGGCGCTGGAGTTTGTCGGCTTTGCCTTCGCCGTGAATGACCGAGAGCATCAGGCCGTCATTGAACCCGGCTTTGCGGAACAGGGAAGAGAGTGTGTCACCCGATCGGATCTTGAAGGTCTCCCACTCCAGCGCCGGAGCCTGCTCAGTCTTCTGCTGAGCCACCTGAGGTGCTGTTGGGGTTTGTGAGTCTTTGGCGGAATGTGGTGTGCTTGCTGTCGGTGAAGGGTCGAGCGATGCCAGCATCGTAGTGTTGGCGGCTGCTTCACTAACATTTTCGGTATGTTCGGGTGTATTGTTGCCAGCGTCGGGCTTGCTCGGGCCAGGCTTCTGGCTGTTGGCTTTGGTTACCGAGCCTTCATTCAGGTCGAGTGAGTAGGCAACCCGGTTGGCTTCCACGGGGGAGCTGGGGCTCATCAGCACGGCAGCCGTCACAATGACGCTTATGCTGGCGGCAATAGTAATGTGTGTCTTCGGAAACATTTTAAGCACGTGTCACACCCGTTTTAATCGACATTCCGCTAGGTTGTATCGCCTAATTAAAGCTTTTGTTCAAGTATAGTCCAACAGATTACCGCATAAAATGCACCCGGGACAGCAGGAAACATTACCGTTGTACGAATCCCGGCCAGATTTTTACTGGCGGCGCTGATATAATTCGTGACCCTTTTATACGCGGCCAATCATGGCCTTGTCTTAAAACTAACCGGTTAAATGGTAGCAGGGGCGTTGGTAACTCACAGATCTGTTTTGTAGATGTCTGTAACCGCTCCGTGACTGCCCGCCGGAACAGAAGGTGTTGTAGATGGCTTCGATAGAAGAAGCACTGGCTGTTATTCAGCGCGGTGTTGACGAGTTGATTCCTGAAAGCGAGCTTACGGAGAAGTTGAAGGAAGGGCGTCCGTTAAGGATAAAGGCTGGTTTTGATCCTACCGCCCCCGACCTCCATATCGGTCACACCGTCCTGATTAACAAGCTTCGCCAGTTTCAGGATCTCGGTCACGAGGTCATTTTCCTGATTGGCGATTTTACCGGCATGATAGGCGATCCGACCGGCAAGAGCGCCACTCGTCCCCCTCTGACGGAAGAGCAGGTAGCCCAGAACGCCCTTAGCTATAAAGAGCAGGTATTCAAGATTCTGGATCGCGAGAAAACCCGGGTCGTGTTCAATTCCGAATGGATGAGGCAGTTGTCCGCGGCCGATATGATCCGTCTGGCCGGCCAGTATTCCGTTGCCCGCATGCTGGAGCGCGATGATTTCCACAAGCGCTACGAAGCTGAGCAGTCCATCGCCATTCACGAGTTTCTCTACCCGCTGGTTCAGGGCTACGACTCTGTGGCTCTGGAGGCCGATGTGGAGCTTGGCGGTACCGACCAGAGGTTCAACCTTTTAATGGGTCGTCATTTGCAGAGGCATTATGGGCAGGCCCCGCAAGTTGTTCTCACTATGCCGATTCTGGAAGGGCTGGACGGTGTGCAGAAAATGTCCAAGTCCCTGGGTAACTACGTTGGAGTGAATGACGCCCCCGGCGAGATGTACACCAAGTTACTGTCGATGCCGGATGCACTGCTATGGCGTTACTTCGAGTTGTTGAGCTTTCGACCCCTGGCTGAAATTGCCGAGTACCGCGCGGCAGTGGAAGACGGGGCCAACCCCCAGGAGTATAAGAAGGTGTTTGCGGAAGAGATTATTACGCGCTTCCACGATGCCGAAGCCGCGGCTAATGCGCACAAGTCTGCAGGTAACCGCGTGGGGCTGGGCGAGATTCCGGAAAATGTGCCGGTGGTGGAGGTTTCCCTGGCGGGACGTGACGCCGTGCATATTGTGGGTCTATTAAAAGAAGCTGGTCTGGCGCAGAACGGCAAGGCGGCCAAAGACGTCTTTGGTCGCGGAGCGGTCTACATGAACGGCGAACAAATGACCGAAGAGCGAATGTTTGCTGTCGGTGAAGATGTCGTCCTTCAGGCGGGAAAGAAGAAAATTGCCCGGGTTCTGATCACTGAGTGATCGATCTGCCTCTTATTTAAGAAATTTTCCGATGGCCCGTTGACACCTGGCCGCTGGGCTGTAGAATACGCATCTCTTTCGAGGGGCACGCCGGTCAGGCGGGCCAGAAATCGAAAGACAACCGTTTGAAAACATTAGGGATTCCGGTTATTGAATTTCTTCTCAAAGCGGTTGACAAGGGTGCGATTCACTGTAGAATACGCGGCCTTGATCAGGGAACGGAGACGTTCCCACTGCTCTTTAAAAAGTTAACCAAGTAAT
>Ga0207884_1000179_pt1 | contig 58278 bp, 69 predicted proteins | sample MalvirmetaMSP144_FD_184236 | JGI IMG/M metagenome (GOLD analysis project Ga0207884, IMG submission 184236) | Marine viral communities from the Deep Pacific Ocean - MSP-144 (SPAdes) | ecosystem: Environmental > Aquatic > Marine > Oceanic | place: Pacific Ocean | collected 2011-07-08 | reverse complement strand
GCAAGGGGCTGCTCCGCTCCGCATAGCCGGAGGCTACGCTACGCAGCCCCTTGCTTCACCTGCCCACGCGGGCAACAACCATGCCGAGACTCTAATCGCAACTGGATGAAAGTTGGGGGTCACGTCACTGACTCTGAAAGAATTATTTCTATCGTTTTTGATCGGCTTGAACCCTCAAAAATAATACATTCTATAAATGAAAATATTAAATCAAGTAATGAAATCCATACTGATTGTTATCATACCTACAAGGTTTTGAGTTTTTACGGAAAATCAAAGCCGTTCGCCGAGCTCGAAGTATCGTGTCAGGCCGCTGCCAATCGAAAGCCAGATCTGATAAGGGGCTTCTTGGCCTACTTCCGACGTCCATTCAAAAGCCAGCACAACTTCGTTTCGAGAGATAAACTCTGGATGTACCTCAAGGAAGCTGAATTCCGATATAATCGCCGCCTTCAATCGGAGCTAATTTTTTGGGATATGATTTCAGCATTTCCTATACTAGAAATGCTTGAGTTAGAGAATTTACAACAGTGGAATTGGAAAAATTAGCCTATCCCAACGAAATTCATACAAAAGTAGAGGAACAAGCGTTTTTGAATTTTTCGAGCGCTTTCCTAACGAGCTTTCTTGTCTCAAGTATATATTTTATTGCCGATGGGGAGTCCATACAGCGTGCCCAAAGTGTGGTAGGTTTGGGCGTTGGACCTATGTTGGAGGAACCAAGAAATATGCTCATGCATGCGGCGCACATATTTCAGTCCTAAAAGATACCATTTTCTACCGTTCCAACGTGCCATTAATGGCATGGTTTTACGCAATGCTTCTTTGCTGCAACTTTACCCTTGGGGTCAAAAACAGCCATGTCCGGAAGCAGCTTGGCCTTGGCCACAAGAGCACCCATCGGCTATGCAATCAAATTCGGCTCCAGATGGCAGCTCGATGCAGCGTCAATCGACTGGGCGGGGAAGGAAAGCTCGTCCACATTGATGAAGTCCATGTAAAATACATTCGGAATGAATCAACGCGCTCGGCTTCAACTGCAATTGTTTTGGGCCTTGCCTGCGAGGGGCATATCCGTGCTGGCATTGTCGTTAATCGAAGACGAGCAACACTTCTGGCCGAGATCGAGCGCATGGTGATCCCAGGCTCAACGATTGTCACCGATCGCCACCAGAGCTACCATTGCCTATCAAAGCTCGGCTGGGATCATATAAAGATTGATCACAGCAGAGCATTCCATAATTTTCATGGAGTTACCAACAATCCAATTGAATCCTATTGGGCATTGCTAAAGAGGAACCTGAGGAGCTACCGTCAGGTCGGCGAAGAAAATCTTTGGTTGTTTCTCGCTGAGATTCAGTTCAAAAACGAGGCTCGCAAAAGAGGTGGATCTCCGTTCAATCACTTAATACAAAGCTTCCCAGATATTTCGGTCGATCCGTTGAACTCTATTAGACGGCAATTTGACTGGCGCTGATGTCGAAGCTCTTTTTGTTCGAAAATAATTCTGATGGCCGTGCGTGAGTGCGCGATTCTACCGTCTTGTTAGGAGTACATTGGTAAGCGCGACAATTCTCGCTTACGAGGCACGCGGATGTACCTGTAACGTTGGAGTTGACCTTTGCCTTCATTCGGGACTGCCATTTGGTCGTGGGCCGAGCGGCGAAAATCAAGCGCCTAATTCAGTCCGTTCTTAAAGGAGCGGCCGGTTCGGTAAATGCAATAATTAGAGTCTGCCAAATTGGGTGCTGCCCGACTATTTTATGATAGCCGCGATATCCAGTGTGGTTGTCGATCTCACCCCAATGGCGACAGCCGCCATGAAAGGCTTACCCGTACCTCGCGCATCGACAGCTTCTATGACCCAAGGCAATGGCAAGGCGTCTGCGTTGAGGGTTATGCGGTGCTCTCCATCGATGACGCTTTCGAAACGATAATAGCCCGCCTCGTCGGTACGCACAGCCTGGATCCCATCCACGATGACGACAATTCCAGGAACACCAGCTTCCGATGGTTCTCTGACACCATTGTCGTTTGTGTCCAGGAACACTCGCCCTTCGAGATTTCCGACACCGCCGAACGGAAATTGCCGTACCCCTAGAGCGTCTCGCGGGCGACCTGCGGACACAGTGTAGCGAAGCGTCAGGTAGCCCGCTCTTAGTCGAAAGGAACTGCGCCGCAGTTCGTCGATCTGATCCTGTGACGGGCCAAGTGGTGACGAACCGATTAGCGGTAAGCCATAGCGTGAGGTCAGGCTCGAAGTGGTGTCAGTGTAGGAAGCGGTCAAACTCCAGTTTGAGGAAAGGCGCGCAGTGGCCACCACGTTCCCGGAAAAAGATTCTCCCTGTTGAGATGACAGGATGCCAGGTGCCCCGCCTGTGTAGGCGAGCGGACCGTAGACGCTGGTCGCTAAAGATGTCGCGTTCGAGTTGTAAGCGATAGAAGCGTCAAAACCTACACCCGAGAACGGCGTTGCGCCGGCGCTGAGGGCAACGCCAAAACTGTCAGACTTCTCAGAGAGAGTGCCATCCAGAAGAAAAGGGGATCCCGCGGGCTGGCGACGATGCTCATATGACATTTGGGTGCTCAGGCGGCTACCTGCTGGAAACGATGCTGGAAGCGACCAGTTCTGATCAAACCCGACGCGATAAAGGTCTGAGGTCGAATCGTGGCTCCAGGCTGCTTCGGCTCGCGAGGTTCCGATACCGGTTGCGAATTCGACAAATCCCAGCAGCTGGGTCGAGTTTTGTCCGTTGGCGATCCGCAAGCTGCTATTGAGACCGACCGAGGTATCGAATGTCAGTCTCCGACGAATATCGCTATTCACTATGATACCGCTGGATCCCGTTCCATTCACCGTCTCGACTGCATCCAGATTCAGTGTCCAGCGCCAGCGCTGTGTCGTTGACGAGAAACGATAATAGCCGCCATACGCATTGTTCAGGACAGCCGAGTTTCCCCAGATCAAGCCTGGTTCGAAATAGTAAATACCGCCGCTGTGAATGGTTCGACCGTGCCGATAACGCGCATCAATCAGCGCCCCGGCTGCGGCTCCGTCTCCGTCTCCGTCTCCGCCAAATATATCGAGGCCAGGGCCGCTGCTAGAACGATTGGACCAGATTGCATTCGCTTGCACCTCAAGATTGGCGCTGGTATAGGCAAAGGCGCCATAAACGCCTTGCGATGAAATCGTTGGAACCGGATCGATGTCTGGCGCGGCCTGAAGAATAACTGCGTAAGGGTCGCGCGTATCGTCAACGGCAATGGCTTGTATACCCGCTGTCCAGCCGGGAGAGAGTTCCAACTGTCCCCCACCGGTGAGCGAGAGCCCTGAAAGCCCGGTAAAGTCAGACAATCTCAAACCACCGAGTAAGCCCGGCTCGCCAACTGCCAAATTCAGGCTCACGAATGGGTCTGGATCTATGGCGGGCTGGTATTGCGCCAGTTTACGATAACCATTGAAGGTTACTGCACCGCCCATGATCGGTGCCGCAGGCAGGTAAAAGCGGGTCTGCCTTCTTACCGATGGGATCATCGGCGTTGTAATGGCACCCAAGCCGCCGTCCGCCAGCCAGCCATCGCCGAGTGGCAGGTCGCGACTGGTCAACGCCAGTGAACCGCTCCAGTCATCGCCATCAGAGCTACCAAACGGACCAAAATTCGAGCCCCGCCGGATTTGTGCATCGATACCCAGAAGTCCGAAACTATTGGTCTGGTACCTTCCCGAAACCGCAATGCCCGCTTCTTCCTGCCTCCTGTCGATTTGCGATGTGTCTACACCTGAGACATTGGATTTGGGTGCAAGTCGCGATCCGCCGAGCTCGACCGTCAGGGAGCGGACATTGCCCGTAGTGTTCCGCCTCGACTCTTCGCTCGTCGTGACCGAGGGTTCCAGGTTTCCGCCAGCGATCAGCCGATCTATGTAGTGCTCCGGTGCTTCCGGTCGCTCCCTATCGGATAGCTCGGTGGTTGTTTGCGCTTGCGCGGGCAGCGATGCACAGAGCATGGCAGAAGCGAGCCATCCGAGCCCGCGCCATGTGCATGTCCGTCGGCATCCTTTGTTGGTCGTGCCACTCAAGGTCAGGGCTCAAAGACGCCTTCAAAACTGAAGGAATTAATGGAGTCGTTCATAGTCCCCTTCACAGTCAGCGGATAAGAAATCGTATCCGGCTCCGCGTCACCCGAGTGCGGCTGAACCTGTGCTTCGATCGCATCGCCGCCATCATCGATGTTGAGTGTGATCATGCGCGTTTCACCGGGCAGGATGGGGAGCGTCGATGGCGCAAATTCCCTACGAGTGCCGCCTGCATCGGTGCCGTTCAGGAACGCTGAAAGCCTGCCATGCGCCGCGCCAGTATTCTCGACCATGAGGACGGGCGTCTGGACGCCGTTCAGATTGACAACGTCTGCATTGACGATTTGTAGCGAAGGCTTCACGTCACCGACCGCTACATAGACGATCAGCGCGATCTGCCCCTGGACCGGGAAGCTGACATTCTCGCTAGGCGAGACTCGCTCTTCTGCACCGGAAATTACGATTGCGAACCGGCATTCTGTCGGCGCCGTGTCCGGCGGCGGCGTGACCTCGAAGCGGTAGCGCAGTTGCGCGCCCGCCTGCAACATGGTCTGTCTCCGCTCGATCGCAACCCATGGACGGCACGAGTTCGGCTTCAATGCTTCTGTCAGAACCACGCCGCCACCTGATGTCAGTTCCCACTCGGCTGTCGCAAAATTTAACTCGGTTGCAACGTCGGATCGATTGTTGAGTTCGGCTACCGCGCGAACAGTGTCACCGGGTTTTGCCGAGAGCTCGAAGCGAGGCGGAGACACCGCGAGCGCGAAATCGTTCGCCATCACCGGCGCGGCTGATATCAAGATTGCTCCAGTGGCAAGACTAGTTGTCGCTCGGGCCAACATCACATTCCGTATGCTACCAGTCATTGATCAATCTCGATTTCGAAGCCGAATGCCAAAGCTTCTGGCTGGGCGAGCCTTGCGCCATCGGCTTGCAGTTGGATATCGATAAGGTCGCGCATTAGCGGGCTGCTCACCAATCCGGCATAGACGAGCGCCCTGTCGCCGGACACGAGCGTGCCCGGAAGCAATGTGCCGCCCGTGGTCCAGGTGGCGCGGACTGTCGGTCCCGCTGTTCGGGGGAGCGTCATGTAGATGCGCCCTGTTCGTCCAACCCATAAGCCCAGATTCAACTGGACGCTTACCCTGGTCGACGCATACACGAGTGAAGTTGTCCCGGTCCGTCCAGGAGGTTGCCATTGCATTTCCAGGACTGGATCAACGACAACGGTCCCGCTGTCATCGACGCGGAAAACCTGCCCGGTTGGGGAGCTGGTAGCTGTATCCTGAGCTTGGACTGGCGCAAACATCCCCGCCGCCGCGAATGCCAGCGATGCAAGCGATGCAAGCGATGCAAGCGATGCAAGCGTACCTGCGATTTTCATGGCAAGGAAAGCGTATAGGTGGCGCGTCCAGTGTAGGTGCCCGCAGCCGGAACCACCGTATTGGCATAGGAGAAGGTCATGCACTGCTCTTTCCAGGTGTTTGCAGGAAAGGTTCCCAGAGTCTGCGTACCTCCCGTGAAGGTGCCGTTGGGAAACTGGAAGACGGCATCACCATTGCCGGACATCACCCAACGGATCTGGCTGAAGGGTATTGTATCGCCGCCACTAATCAGATTGGCAGGCGAAGTCACGGTAAGCGTCGCAACCCCCGACCCTGCCCCCGGCCTCGACCAGGCTCCGATGTAGACCTGCGTGGGCGGGTTGCAAAAGGTGTAGCCGTCGATCGGGCTTTGCCCGACGCTGCTGTTCGATGTCATGGCCTGCGCGGAGCCTGAACCTACACTCGCCGCAGGCACTGTCACAGAAACTACGTTAATCGTCGAATTGCTGCCCGGCGTACCGCCCGAGTTATAGAACCCTGAATATCCGCCGGCCCCTATTTGAAGGTAAAGGGAGCGTTGCCCCGATGTGATGGTGATAACGTAAGCGTGTGCTGTTTCGGCGATTCCGGAAACTGCCATCGCAAGACATGCCGCCATCGCTCGTTGAAATCCAACTCGCCTGTAGCGCTGAGCTCGATACTTTAGCTCGCTGCGGAACATTTCGTGTACCTCTCTGCACATCCACAGATTTCGATCGTGTCGCCCAGAGGTTACTCCGTGAAAACACGTAAAAACTCAAGGCATCGCGACCATATAACTCACAGGCCTGACCTTCGACCTGCCGCGCCTACTTGAGTCCGGAGTGGGTTCCTGGACGTCGTCCGCTTGCATCTGAGCATATGACGGCGATCCCCCATTGCTGCAGGCTAGGGGCGAGTTCCGCTCTGCGGACGAATTTGTATCAAGTATTGATTCGTTACCACTTGGAATGACCATTTCGTCACAACATTCCAATTTGGTGCCGATTACCGTTTCGCCGACAAGAATGACTGCTGGCACAATGATTGTAAAATCGATCTGTGCGCGGGCAGCCACCCGTAGCTCCGTCGTTTCCCTTATGCTGAATCTTGACGCGGCGTTTGCACTTGTCGAAACGCACAACGAAGCCAAAGTTGCTGCAACTAGCATGATGTGGCGACCCGAGTTGGTCACTCTACACGCTGCGCGTCGAGTGGTCTGGGGAGCTCCTGAATGTGTGATGATGATGGTGTTTCTAGCTGTGCTGGACATAAGGTTCCTCGCGCATGGCTACCCCGATTTTGGGGCCAGGCCACCTGATCGAAGGCAATGCTGACATCACGAAGAACGGCAGTTGTCTGGCAGAATTTAGCCGTGCATCGGCAAAATAATGCCGTCATTCTTTTCCAAGAGAATCGTGAGAATCGACTGCCGCTAGCAGGGGGCGTCAGGCTGGCCTATGCATCCGCAGTGATCCAAAAAATGAAAGAGCCGACGCAGCAAGGCTGCGACGGCTCTCGGGAGCTTCTGACTGGTAGCGACGTGAACGAAATCAGGCTAAGGAACGAACCCGCACTGTTGTAGAATACATCAGGGCATCGATACAGCGTAAGTCACGCGACCATTCTGCGTATTCACGCCGCCGTAGGTTCCAGGAGCTACGACATTCTGGTTCCTGTAGGTGAATGTCCACCTGGCATCGAGGTTGGTGACCTTGGTGCCTACATTGGGCGTCAGGTTTATGCTGGTCGTCGCCCCATCCGCCAGCGTTGGATGGGCAAGCGCTGTAGCAGAGGTGTTGGCCGCTACCGCAACGTTCATCTGCGACCAGGAAATCGTGTCACCAGATCCGTTGTTCATGGCGCCGAGTGTCGTCGAACTGAATGCGATCGTCCCATTGTTGCCAATAACACGTGCGGTAACCTGGCCTGCGGTAAGGTCGCCACCGACACCTGTAACCGCAGTTCCGTCACCAATATTCGCAGCAGGGACGGTATAGACCAGATTGTCGACATTGGTGTTGTTGGCGAGGGTCGTGCCCGTGCCGATCCGCACATAGACGAACTTCGGAATAACAATAGTGAAATCGAGGTTGGCTGAAGCAGTAAGGGGGCTGGCCGAGCCAGTGACATACCTCGATTCGGCGTTAGCAGCGCTTGGTACCGCTGCTAATCCGGCTACGAGGAGCAGGCTCTTGATAATCTTCCGGTTCACTTCTGGTCTCCACAAGGTTTATACGACATCTACACTGAGCTCCGTGATAGTTCGTATTGGTTAACAAGCTGTTGAGTATCTCCGTGCCGAAATGACAACCGCCATTATGTGAAAATCCGGCGAGCACGCGCTCACCACACAAATTCGCCCCAATGGCGCTGTGCTGGTCAGTACAGAATTCTTGCCAATTTTTGCCAACGACGGTAATCACGCGAGTGCTGTCAGGCAAACGATAACTCGTCTCCCTTTCGATTATTTCGTTGCTAAACAGGGGGCTATGCAGCCTCTTTCCTTCAAGCGTCACCGCTTCCCGCCAGACGTTATCCGCCAAACAGTGTGGCTCTATTTCCGGTTCACGATGAGCCTTAGAGACATCGAAGACCTGCTCGCCGAACGCGGGATCGATGTGACCTACGAAACCGTTCGCTGCTGGGCGAACAAGTTCGGGCCGGCCATCGCGGCCAACATTCGCAAGAGACGCCATCGTGCCGATTGTGTGTGGCATTTGGATGAGATGGTGGTGCGGATTGGCGGCAAGCGAATGTACATGTGGCGCGCGGTCGACAAGGAAGGCGAGGTCCTGGATGTTCTCGTCCAGAAACGCCGGAACAAGAAGACAGCGCTGAAATTGCTGCGGAAACTGCTCAAGAACCAGGGCTTCGTTCCTGAAGCCATCGTCACCGATGGCCTCGCTTCGTACAGAGCGGCGCTTCGCGAAATGGGTGCCCTCGCCCGCCACCAGCCAGGTCGGCTCCGCGACAACAACCGGGCAGAGAACAGTCACCTTCCCGTCCGAAGACGGGAACGAAAAATGCAGCTGTTCAAATCGCAGGGACAGGCTCAGCGTTTCGTTTCAACCCACTCAGCGATCTACAACATCTTCAATATCGAGTGTCACCTCGTCTCCAGAAAGACAATGCGAAAATACCGAGACCGCGCTTTGGCGGAGTGGCAAGCCGCGTCTGCTGCGACAGCGTGAGATTCCAGGCTTGGGCACTCGATCATCCGTCAACTGATAACCTGACAAGACCATCACAACCTCAAATCTGTGCCATTGGTGCTGACGGGGAACAGACAAGAATGAATGGAAACTGCCCCAATGTAGCTATTGACTACATCGTGACTGTTGACTACATAGCGGCCATGAAGCCGATCACCTACACCCGATCTGCACTCAAGAGCCTTCGCCGAATGCCCGCAAACACCGCAAAGCGGATCGTGGCGAAGGTGGAAGAATATGCCGCCGATCCGACGGCGCAGGCGAACAACGTCACGGCGCTGAAAGGCCGCAGCGGCATCCGCATGCGGATTGGCGACTGGCGCGTCATCATGGACGATGGTGCGGTTTTGGCGGTGTTGGAAATCGGGCCGCGCGGCGGTGTTTACGACTGATGGAGATGATAATGGGCGAAATGATCACCATTCCCTTGGACGAATACGAAGCGCTGAAACTGGCCGCCGTGGATCTGGAAGACCTGCGCACCTACGATCGCGCGATGGCTGCGATCGACCACGGCGAGGAAGAGCTGGTTCCCGGTGATGTCGTCGCACGCATGCTGGCTGGTGAACGGCCCTTGCGCGTGTGGCGTGAATATCGCGGGATGACACAGGCAGCACTGGCCGAAGCATCCAGCGTGAACCGCGTTCAGATTTCCAATATCGAAGCGGGCGAGAAGAGTGGTTCGATCGACACACTGAAGAAATTGGCCGACGCGTTGGATATCACGATTGACGATCTGATCTGATCTCAACTAGTGGAAAGAGCATTATAAGCGAGTGCTGAAAAGCGGTTTGCTCAGTCATCGAGCTAACATTCCGCGTTGACGACCGCCATTATGTGAAATCCGGCGAGCACGCGCTCACCACACAAATTCAACCTGGTGGCGCTGTGGTGGTCAGTACAGAATTCTTGCCAATTTTTGCCAAAGACGGTATTCACGCGCCATGAGCACCATGAATATCTCCCTGCCCGAGGCACTGAAGGCGTTCGTGGACCATCAGGTCAGCAGCCGCGGTTATGGCACGAGCAGCGAATATGTTCGCGAGCTGATTCGCAAGGACCAGGGTGTGCAGAGACTGCGAAGCCTGCTGCTGGAGGGTGCAGCATCGGCTACTACAGTACCGGCCGATGATGCGTGGTTTGACGAGTTGCGTGATCAGGCCCGCAGCCCTGCTGCATCGTGAGCCTGAAACCCGTCCTCCCGCGCCAGCGAGCGCGGGAGGATATCGAACAGGCGATCGCCCACTATCTGTCCGAAGCTGGTCAGGACATTGCCCTGGGCTTTATCGGCGCAGTCGAGAATGCCTTCCAGCGTATTGCAAGGACTCCTGCCTCGGGTTCGCCACGGTGGGGTCATGACCTTGATCTTCCCGGGCTGCGCAGCTGCAGGCTGAATCGATACCCTTATATCATCGTTTATCTTGACCCTGACGATCACATCGACGTCTGGCGCGTCCTGCATGCGCATCGCGACATTCCTTCCTGGATGCAGGATTCCGGCGGGAGCTGAACGGCCCCCGGATCATTGTCAGCTGCCGTGCAGCAACCGCTCCTCCAGAAGCGTTCGGAAATCCCGGCGACTGTCCGCGACGATCATGGCGGTAACAGTGATCCGCCCCGTACGTTCCTCCGGCAGATAGATGATCCGGTAGGGCGGATGGGACAGCTGACGGAAGTCATGAATACCGAGCGCTGCCAGCTCCGGCGGAACCGGTCCACGATGGGCAAAATCGGCAAGGCTCTCGATAGCTGTAACCACTTGCTCGAGCAGGATGTCCGCCCCATCGGGACCTTCCGCTCCGCGTTGGGCGAGGCGCCGATCGTAAATGTTGGCAAGATCGCGTTCAGCGCCTGCTGTAATCCGGATCCGGACCCCGGCCTGACTGCCTTTCTCCGTCATGGCCTTACCTGCGTTTGCGGATACGTTCGGCAAGGCCCTTTATTGGAGCAGTGCGCCCCGCGGCAATCTCGCGACGGCCAAGCGCAAGCAGCTTCAGCAAAGCCAGGGTTTCCTGAGCTTCCTCATAACTGCCGACATCCTGAAGCACAGCCTTTGCTTCGCCGTTCTGGGTGATAAAAAGCGGCGCGCCGCCGTTTCCCAGATCGCGAATGATCTCGGCGCTGTTCGCCTTTAGCCAGCTGATCGGCTTGACGCGGTTATATATGCCCATGCGATAGCTCCAGTCTGAATACGGACCGAATATAGACTGAATGAGGCCTGGGCGCAAATGGCAGGAAGCCGTTGCTGATCTTTCTGCCGGGCCGAGGTTTCCGCTGGCGGAGTAATTACGGCTAGCGAAGATATCAGGTGGCAAGCCACTGGACTTCGCTCGCGAACAGAGCGTTACTGTCGTCACCGGCTGCGGCGAAGATCCCCCGCCGCCGCCCCGCCCCGACCGCTGCGCAGCGTAATCCGGGGCTGTGCCTGGTAGGAGCGGCATGGTGTCGCTCCCGATCAGGAGAACACCCATGACCAGCGAAGCAACACAAACCCGCACGACCGGCCTCGACGAAGCCATTTCCGTTACAGACACGACCCCCAAGCCGAACCGCAAACGCCGCATGGCCCGCGAACCCGGATCTACCGGGACAACTGCGCCACGCCCTGCCTCATCGGTTCCACCCGGCATCAGCAAGATCAAAACGGTGATCGCCCTGCTAGGCCGCGATGACGGCGCCACGCTTGAGGAGATGATGGCCGCCACCGGCTGGCTGCCGCACACGGTCCGTGCAGCGCTCACCGGCCTGCGCAAGAAAGGCCACGCCATCGAGAAGAGCAAACGCGGTGACGTGACCTGCTGGCACATAGTGGAGCCGGCCTGATGGCGCAGTGCGGCCTGATGGCGCGGCGCGATCTCGAAGCCAACCTTGCCGCGCTGGACAATCTGCAGCTACCGGACCTGCGCCAGCGATGGGCGATGGTGTCCGACGCGCCCGTTCCCCGCGTCAGCGCCGGCCTGCTGCGCTATGCGATCGCCTACGAGTTGCAGGTCAAGGTCCATGGCGGGTTGTCACGCCAGAGCCGGCAAAGGCTCGACCAGCTGGCGGGCGGTGTCACGCAAACCCGTGACGTCCAACCCGGCATGCGGCTGATGCGCGAATGGAACGGCACGCTCCATGTTGTCACGGTGGATGAGGACGGGTCGATCACCTGGAACGGGAAGACCTGGAGCTCGCTCAGCAGCGTGGCCCGGGCGATTACCGGAACCCGCTGGTCGGGCCCGGCCTTCTTCGGGCTGAAGCACAAAGCGAAGGTGGCCGCGTGAAGCCAATACCCGCCCAAGCCGCAAGGACTGTGCGCTGCGCGATCTATACCCGCAAATCGAGCGAGGAGGGTCTGGAGCAGGACTTCAACTCGCTGGATGCCCAGCGGGAGGCCTGCAGTGCCTATGTGCTGAGCCAGGCCAGCGAAGGCTGGAAGCTGGTCTCCGATCATTATGACGATGGCGGACTGTCGGGCGGGACGCTCGAGCGCCCTGCCCTGCAGCGATTGTTGGAGGATGTGAAGAATGGCCGGATCGATATCATCGTCGTCTACAAGGTTGACCGGTTGACCCGTTCACTGCTCGACTTCGCAAAACTCGTCGAAGCCTTCGATGCCGCTGATACCAGCTTTGTAAGCGTCACGCAGTCGTTCAACACCACCACCAGCATGGGGCGGCTGACCTTGAACATGCTGCTCAGCTTTGCCCAGTTCGAGCGCGAAGTCACCGCCGAGCGCATTCGCGACAAGATCGCGGCCTCCAAGGCCAGGGGCATGTGGATGGGCGGAACCCCGCCGCTGGGCTACCGGCCCGAGGGGCGCAGCCTGGCCATCGTCGAGGATCATGCTGCGCTGATCCGCGATATCTATGATCGCTACCTTGACCTTGGCAATGTCAGGCTGGTGGCCGAAGCCCTTGCCAGCGAAGGTATACGCACGCCGCGCCGGGTCAATGGCAAGGGGCGCAGCTTTGGCGGCTGCGCCTTTACCCGCGGTCAGCTCTATCATCTGCTCGGGAACCCGGTCTATGCAGGCGACATCTCCCACAAGGGCAAGGTCTTTCCCGGCAATCATGCTGCCATTATCGAGCGCGGGACCTGGGATGCGGTGCAGGCAAGACTGGCCGATAATGTCCAAGGCCAGCGGACATCGCGGCAAGCCAGCGTCAGCCTGCTGGCCGGCCTGCTGGTCGATCCCGATGGCGAACCGCTGGTGGCCGTCCATACACGCAAGGGCACCCTGCGTTACCGCTATTATGTGAGCAGAGACCATCATCATGGCACGGCATCGTCCGACACCAGCGCCCTGCGCTTGCCGGCCCGCGAGATCGAGCAGGTCGTCAAACGGGAGCTTGCGGCGCTGCTTGCCGATCCCTTTGATCTGCTGGCCCGGTGCCGGATCGAACTTGTCCCGGCCATGCTGGAGCATATTACCATTGGCTGCGCGCAGCTCTCGCTCGATATCCGGCGCGGCAGCAATGCCAGGCTGACGACGCTGCTGCACCGGATCGTCGTGCATCCCGACCGGCTCGATCTCGTAATCTCACCAACAGGGCTGGCCGAACTCCTGGCCATAGAAGCACCGGAATGTGCAGCGGACATACTCGAGACAGTGATCATTACAGCGCGGGTCCGGCTCACGCGCAGCGGCCGAGCCATCCGCCTTGTTCAGGACAATGGGTGCCTTGCGGCCAGTAGCGAACCCGATCGGGCGCTCGTCAGACTGGTGCTCAGAGCCCGCCATTGGTGGGCTGAACTCGCGACCGGCGAGATCAACATCGCTGCCATCGCCCGCCGCGAGAATATCCAGGCCGCCTATATCACCCGGGTGGTACGCCTCGCTTTCCTCGCCCCGGCCGTGGTCGAGGCCATCGCCACCGGCAGAACGCGTGCCAACGTCGATGCGAAGGCGCTGCTCGCCACGGGCGCTATCACCGCCAGCTGGGACGAACAGAGAACGAAGATGCTGGCAGGCGCGTCGAACTGAAGGACCGGAATTAGGCCGCGTGCCTTACAACACCGATAATGCCGGTAGTTGTGAAGCGTGTGTCGATTAGGCAGGCTGTGCCCGATGTCATTCAGGAAGCCATTCCGATCTGTTCCGATCAGGCGAGGTCCGCGATACCAGCGGACGCGCAGCCAGCAGCCTTGGGACAATGTGGCAAAGTTCAAAAATCCCAGGCGCCAGTTCCCCCTCATTCCTGCTCTTGCAGGCATTGCCGCGCTCACTGCATTCGGGATCGGTGGTGTATTTCTCTATCACCAGATGCCCGGCAGGGAGGTGACGCCCCTGGCCCTCAAGCTGCTTGGCCCCGATATCTTCACCTGCCGGGTGGCCAGTATCACCGACGGCGACACCCTGAGATGTGCTGACGGAACCCGTGTCCGCCTGAATGCAGTGGCAGCGCGAGAGTCTGATGGGACCTGCACCCAGGGCCATCCCTGCCCCGGCGCTTCAGCAGAAGCGGCAACTGCGAAGCTGACCGAACTGGCCCGCGGGCAGACCCTGCAGTGCAGACAGACCGGTACGAGTTATGGACGCAAGGCCGCGATCTGCGTCAACGAAGAGGGCACAGAGATAAACTGCGCCATGGTGCAGTCTGGCACCGCGCTGATCTGGCCTGAATATGCGAACGAAAACCCCATCTGCGTCTACTGACGAGCTGAGGGTCAGGCGGCTGGTGCAGGTGCGACCACCCACAGCTCACTATCTGCCTCCGGCCGTGCCACGATCACGATGGCACTGCTGCCCCCCTCCCCCTCAAGCTGCAGCCAGACCGGAGCACCTCCACGCTCCGGCGGTCTGAAGTCCGGCGAGGTCGCAAGCACGTCGACCATCTCGTCCGGCATGCGCCGGAACACCGCCTCAGCCGACGGGATCTGCTGTTCGAGAAACGGCAGCACGTCATGTGTTCGCCTGAGTTCAGCCAGGACTGGAGCGAGTTCCTCTTCCGCGGTCATGGCGAATGAATAGCTTCCCGGCACCCGGGTGTCATGGTCGCCGTCAATAAATGCGTTTTCAGGCTTCGGCCGTTGCCATTCCCTTTCGCCACGAGCAGCTCCGCGATACCATCTGCAGATGGAGTCAATCGTCAGTCTCGCGGACCTTCGCGCCCTGCTCGGTGCACAGGGTGTGCGCACGGCCTGGGTCAAGAAGCTCAGCCCGAAACAGGATAACGAGAAGAACCAGATCTATCTCGGCGGTGGGCTGGATGGTGTCACCAATCTGTTTCCGGCGACGATCCATCCCCGCTCGCCCAGCGAGAGCGCCGCCAAGCGCGCCGCCAGTCCGGGAAAATCCAAGCTCGAGGCACGGCTCGACTTCGCCTGGCTCGATCGCTCGGGCATGCGGCACGATGCCCCCGGCACAAGGATCATCGACTACTTCCAGTATCCCGAAGTGCGCATGTCAGGTTTTCTCGCCGGATGCGATGCACCGCCCGATGCGCTGAGGCGTGAGCGCCAGTCTCTCTATGGCCAGCGCTGGCTGGTCCTTGGCACAGCGAGCGACGGCAAGGTCCTCGGGCTCGTCCTGACAGAGTGCGAGGACCCGCTTGCGGCCAACTTCCCCGATCTTCCCTTGCAGGGTGATGCGGGCGTCCTCAAGGTGCTGGTTGTCGACACCGACAGCCTCGCCAGTCCGGCAGAACTGCTGCACCACGAGATTGCTGCCATCGTCAGGGGAGGCTGGCATGCCTCGCGGATCCTGCGAGCCGGTGGCATCGAGCCGTTCCGTGGCGCGCAGGGCGGCGGGTATACGCTCGAGGCCCTGCTGGGCGTTGCCGCTAACGGCGACAAGAAACCCGACCGGCACGGCTTCGAGATCAAGTCGTTCAGCGGCAGCCGGATCAGTCTGATGACGCCGACCCCTGACTATGGCTACCAGGGCAAACACAGCTTCCGCGAGTTCATGGACGCCTACGGGAAACCGGGCAGGAAGGATGATGGCTCGCTCCGGTTCGTGGGCATCCATCGCTGCGGCGCAATCAGCGAGGCGACAGGGCTTGGCATGCGGGTGGCGGGCCTCGACCACGAGACCGGCACCTTTGGCGATCCGGATGCCATCGGGGTTGAGCTCTTCGATCCCGGGACGGGTGCGATTGCCGCAGGCTGGTCGCTCGACAAGCTGGCAAACTGCTGGAACGCCAAGCATGCCAACGCCCTCTACATCCGTTGCGAACGCAGGGATGCACCCACAAGTTACGAATATTCCTATGCCGACCGCTATGTGACCGGTCGCGGGACGGACGTCTGGAAACTGCTGCGGGCGATCGCCTGCGGACTGGTCTTCTACGATCCGGCCGACACGATCTATGCCGACGGGACACCAAAAGTCCGCTCGCAATGGCGGATCAATGTGACGAGGCTGCCCGAGGCCATGAGCGCGCTCTACACCTCTTCGGAAACCGTGACGGTCCGGTCCTTGCCGAGCACCAGACGCTGCTGATCGCTCCCGAGAAAGCCGGCAAGCTCCTCCAGCACGTCCTCGGGTGGCCGACGCCCCCTGCCCCTGAGCTGGCACTCCCAGACCTCGGCAATACGCCATCCGGCGTCGATTAAAGCATCGCGGTTGCGCCGGTCACGCCCGATGTTGCCCGCGATCTTCTGATGCCAGAATTCCTCCCTCGTCCCGGGCCAGTGGAACAGATGGCAATCGTGCCCGTGCCAGAAGCAGCCGCGCACCTCGATCACAGCCCTGCGCGATGCGAACACCAGATCCGGGCGACCGGGGAGTTTCCGGTCGTGCAGCCGGAAGCGGAAGCCCATCCGGTGCAGCCCGGAGCGGATCAGCATCTCGGGCGCCGTATCACGCCCCCGGATGCCGGCCATCATCCGGCTGCGTGTCTCCTGGTCAACAATATCAGGCAATGGCCGCGGCGCGGCGCCGAACGGGCTGCGCGCCTTCGCCGCTGTCGATCTGCAGCGCGCGCTCGATCGATGGCTTCATATGCCGTGCAATCGCCTCGACCACCGGCACGACCACGGCATTACCGAACTGACGATAGGCCTGGGTGTCGGAAACCGGGATCAGCCATTCGCGCCCGTCGCGCTCGAACCCCATCAGGCGCGCACATTCTGTCGGGGTCAGGCGCCGCGGGCGCGTGCCCTTCTGCGAAATCAGGATTTCCGAACCATCCTTGTGATAGCGCGCCGACAGGGTTCGCGCGACATCGCGCGGGCCATGGGCGGTGTAGCCGAAGCCGTTGCCCGCCTTCTCGTGCTTCCTGCGGTACGCCTGCAGGTATTCCCACAGCTTCGGGGTCAATGTGTATTTGGCGTCCACCTCGTTGTGCGACTGGAGGATGGCGCCAAGCGTGGGCCAGTCCTTCGCGGGCGGCAGCTGCCTGTCAAAACCGTCAAAGCTGAAGCCGGCATCCTCGCGGAAGCCTACGATGAAGATGCGCTGGCGCTTCTGCGGCACGAAGGGCGCCGAGCTGATGATCCGGAAGTCGATATTGTAGCCGAGCTCCTCGGTCAGCGTCCGGCGAATGACCTCGAAGGTCCGCCCGCGATCGTGGCTCTGCAGGTTCTTGACGTTCTCGAGCAGGAAAGCCGCGGGCCGGTGATGGGCGATGATGCGGGCGATCTCGAAGAACAGATTGCCCTGGTCCTCGCAGGCAAAGCCATGGGCCCGGCCGAGCGAGTTCTTCTTGGACACGCCGGCGAGCGAGAAGGGCTGACACGGAAAGCCGGCCAGCAGGACATCGAACTCCGGAATGCGCGAGGGATCCTCGCCGTACGGGCGGATGTCTCCGGCGAACACGTGATCATCGCCATCGGGGAAATTGTGCAGATAGGTCTTCTGCGAGAACCGGTCCCATTCGCTGGTAAAGACGCATTTCCCACCGATCGCCTCGAACCCCAGACGCATGCCGCCAATCCCGGCGAACAGGTCGATGAAGCGGAAGGCCCCCTCGCCTGCGGATGGCCTGCGGCGCGCGGCCGCAAGATCGCGAACCTTCTCGCGCACCAGTTTGGGAATGTCGCAGTCACCGGCCAGATACCGCTTTACCTGTCGCGGTGACACTCCGAGCTCTGATGACGCCGTATCCGGAGCGAGCCCTGCCTTGTTGAGGTCATTTGCAAAGAAGAAGGGTTCGTTCGCCATCCGCACAGGCTCCAGTTTCCGGGTCAGGAAATGACCAGGTGGCACGAAGAGTCCCGGGAAGCAAGTTTTGTTCTGCATTTGTTTCGAGCGGGTCCACAGCTGTGATATTCCTGGCCCGGCCACGCGGACAGCGCGCAGCTGTCACACAACGGGGCAGGCGAAGCAGTGATCTTGATCGGCAAGGTCTGGCGAGGCAGCGTCTCCGATTGACGGAATAACACGGGGCATATGAACCGGACCATGCTTTTGACAACTGCCCAATTGATTATGTGCCGGTCATGACGGGGGCTTCCTTCCTGCCCGGTGTGCCGGCTGACCACGTCCTCGGCCGGCTTGCTGCGTCTCCGGGCAATGAAGTGGACTCGGGCAAGATCGCAAGCCCCGAAAGCTCCTCCCTGCTGGCGGTCAACTGTTTCGGGTGGTTCATTCCGCGTCCCGAACGTCTTCCAGCCCTTCCCGGTCTCGAGCATACCGGTACGCCGGAAATCATTGATGTGGAGTTCTGCGCCCGGTTCCCCTGGTCGGGCGGCAAACACCCATGGCTAGATGCCATGGTCCAGACCTCATCCACACTCATAGGCATCGAAAGCAAAAGGTTCGAACCTTTCCGCGACGACAAGACCGTCGACTTCTCCGAAGCCTATGACCGCGATGTCTGGGGCAACAACATGAAGCGCTTCGAGCGGTTGCGTGATCGGCTCAAATCGGGCGACCTCTCCTTTGCGCACCTCGACGCCACCCAGCTGGTGAAACACGCCTTCGGACTTGTCACGACCGCGCATCGCAGAAACCTCTCCCCGGCGCTGTTCTACATATTTGCCGAACCCGGAATGCGCGACTGGAGGCCTATCGGTCCTGCTGCGCACACCAGACACCGCGAGGAAATTGCATTGTTTGCCGCCGAGGTGGCGGGCGACGAGGTCGAGTTCCGGTCATCGAGCTACCGCGACTGGCTGGCCACATGGAGCTGCAGTGATACGGAACTTGTGGTTCACCGCGAAGCCCTGACGGGGACGTTTTCGCCCTGATTGGCAAGAGCTGGGCCGTTAGCGGTAAGTCTGCTTCTGGCAACCGAGAGAGCGAAGCCGACCTTCGGCTCGCGCGCCCATTTTCGCTCGTTTCAGATATCACAGGTCAGCGCAGTAAGCGGACCTTCGTAACTGGAGAGATCGTCGCCATGATGGTGCCAAGCTAACCTGAGACGACCCTCGATGATGCGGCGCACGTCTGAGGTGCTACAGGCGCACGCACGCGGCATGCCGGTTTGGCCCTATTTCCACGGCTGCGCCTTCAATGGCTTGATCACGCGTCTACTGCCACCTCGAGTCCTTCCTCACCGATAAATTTCTTGAGCTTCCGTATCTGGGCGATCGCAGTTGACCCCGGTAAGTCTGCAGCGCAGAAGTCGGAACCGGGACGGTGCAATTTCCCGCGTGCTGCTCGACTTTCTGCGCCATGCATGGTGAATAGGAAACCGGCACCAGGGGGGATCGTGTGACCTATCACGACGCGTCGCGGCAACTGGACTATATTCGCCAGTCGCTGTCGCAGAACAAGAAACATGTCGGCTTCTTTATTGGCGCAGGGTGCCCGCTGGCCGTTCGTGTCGAGCGCCGGCTCGAGGATGGGCAAACCGTCAACGAAGCGATCATTCCGGACGTTGCCGGCCTCACCGAGATGATTGCCGCAAAGCTCAAAACGCCGGCCGGCGGCGACGAGAGCTTGTATGACCGCCTGGCAAAGCTGTTCGTTGAAGACGAAAATGCGAAGTTCAATATCGAAGATGCATTGTCGATGATCCGTTCGATGTCGCAAGTCGTCGGCAAGGGCCAGGTGCGAGGATTCAACGAAGCGGAACTTGAACTGCTCGACCGGTCGATCTGCGAAATCATCTCCGAAATTGTCGACCGAAATCTTCCGACCAAAGAAAGTCCCTATCACGACTTGGCGATTTGGGCTCGATCGCTGTCCCGTGACAAGCCCGTGCACATTTTCACCACCAACTATGATTTGCTGATGGAAGAGGCGCTCGAGGATGAAAGCGCGCCCTACTTCGACGGATTCATCGGATCACGGAATGCGTTCTTCGACCTCGGCGCGGTCGAGAACGAGAAATTGATCGATCCTCGCTGGCTGAGGCTTTGGAAGATACATGGGTCTATCAACTGGAAACTAAAGCTTTCGCAGAATGCCTCGGCTGGATCGGTCATTCGTTCAGACACGATCGAATCCGGTCAGAAGCACCTGATCTATCCGTCGCATCTGAAGTTCGATCAGAGCCGGAAGATGCCGTATCTAGCTCTGATGGACAGATTGAAAGACTTTATCAGCTGCCCCTCTTCGATTCTGTTCATGTCCGGATATTCGTTCAGCGACGATCATATCAACGATATTATCGTGAGCAGCCTCAAGAACAATCCGACCGCGACGGTGCATGCCTTTCTCTTCGGGTCGTTGGGAGCCCCGGGCTATGCCAAGGCCATCGCATGCGGGCAGCAAACTCCCAACCTAGTGATCGCCGCGCAGGACGAGGCGATCATCGGCCGCCGGCGGGCGGGGTGGATCAGCGTCGGCGTGTCGGAGCCAGGCGGGCCGGCGCAGGAGGCCATCCACCTTCTTGGCGCGGAAACCGACGAGAATGAGGGCCGAATTCCCTGCCAGCTCAATCTTGGCGATTTTGCGAAGCTGGGCTTGCTGCTGCGGTCGCTGAGCCGCGACGAACTGCAAAGCACAGCACATGAATAGTGCGTCTCCGACCCTCATCGGAACTGTTCAGGACGTGAATGGCACTTCGGTCAGTGTCGCGCTGACCGGCGCGCAGCTTTCGGGGCTGACCTTCGTAGACGGTCAGGGATATCGGATCGGCCAGATCGGCAGCTTCGTACGCATCCCGGTCGGCTATGCCGATCTGTTCGGCATCGTTTCGCAAGTCGGCGCGAGTGCCATTCCCGAGACTCTGGTGGACGCCGGAGGCGCCGGGTATCGCTGGCTAAAGGTTCAGCTCATCGGCGAGGGCTCGGCTGGTGGCCAGTTTCGGCGGGGAATCTCGCAATATCCCACGATCGATGACGACGTCCATCTGGTGTCGCAACGCGATCTTGAGCAGATCTACGGACGGCGCGGCAAACAACATCACCTCGTGAAGGTTGGCCACATCGCGGGATCTCAGTCGATCGACGCGCTCGTGGACATCAACAAACTAGTCACCCGGCACAGCGCGGTGGTGGGGACGACGGGCTCGGGAAAATCAACCACCGTAGCCAGCGTTATGCGATGCCTGTCTTCGGCTAAGAACTATCCGTCGTCACGTATCCTGATCCTCGATATTCATGGCGAATATCAGACCGCGTTTGCGGCTCGTGCTAATGTCTACAAGGTCAATATCGACGCCAGCAAAGCAGATCAGGAACGGCTGTATCTGCCATTCTGGGCGATGGAATTTGATGAACTCATGAGCCTTACCTTCGGGTCCTTCCCGGTGGATTCGAAGGCCAGAAATCTCATCATGGAGCGCATCATTGCAGCGAAGGTCGCGACGGTCGAAGCTGATGACGACAGCGACATCGCCCCCGAGGCGGTGAACGCCGATACGCCCATTCCGTTCGATATTAGGAAGCTATGGTACGACCTGTACTGCCAAGAGTTCGGCACCTATTTCTCGGGTAAGGGCAAAACTCCGGTCGAGGAAAACTGGGCATACAAGCTCGATGCGCAGGGCCAGCCGATCAAGGGCGACGCGTCAAAAGGCGTCCCTCCGCGCTTTCGCGAGGTCAAGAGCGTGGCGGGCGACGACGAGAAGATCAACTATCTGCCCGAAACCTTGAACATACGTGCGCAGCTGGAGGCGTTCGGCGCGAAGCTTCGTATCCCCCGGTACAATTTCTTTCTGCGGCCTGGCGCATGGGATCCCGATCCGGAGGGGAAAACCGAGGGGACGCTGGCACGCCTGATCAAAGGGTGGATCGGGTCGGCCCGGCCGGTCACCATTCTCGACCTGTCCGGAGTCCCAAGCGCGATCACCAACGACGTGATCGGTATTCTCCTTCGGCTTATATACGATTGCCTGTTCTGGGCGCGCCACCTATCGCAGGGCGGCCGCGAGCGCCCGCTGCTGCTGGTGCTCGAGGAGGCCCATACCTACCTTAACGGTGACATCGGTGGGCGTGCTTCAACCGTGGTGCAGCGCATCGTCAAAGAAGGTCGAAAATACGGGATTGGCGCGATGATCGTTAGCCAACGCCCCTCCGAGATCAATTCGACCATTCTGTCGCAATGTGGCACCTTTTTTGCCATGCGCCTGTCCAATGGCAACGACCGGACTAAGATCACCGGCGCAATTTCTGAGAATCTCGAGGGTCTCACCAGTATGTTGCCTATCCTGCGGACGGGCGAGGCAATCATCCTTGGTGAAGGCGTAGGCATCCCGATGCGCACGATGATCGAGCCACCGCCGAACGACAGGCGACCCGACAGTGCCGACCCGGTTGTGTGTGACGAAACAAGCCCCGAGGACTCGATGATTCCCGGTGGCTGGGGCATTCCGATGGAAGCGGATCCGAATTATGAGGAAGTCGTCGCGTTGTGGCGACAGCAGACCCCGTTCACATCCGCTTTGGTCAATCTCGACGAAGAGCAAGGATAGCAGATGGAAACTTATCACGCGTTCGAGTCCTCGAACATCGCATCGCTCAAATATGATGCCAAGACCCTGACTCTGCAGGTGTCGTTCCACAACAGCTCGGACTATCAGTATTTCGATGTTCCGCAACACATCTGGGAGGCTTTCAAAGGTGCGGAGTCGAAGGGAGTTTTCCTAAATGCCGAGATCAAGGGCGCCTATCGCTACAGTAAGGTCTGACGGATACAATTCAGAACTGCAAAGCCTTCCATCAAGTTCAATCACGGCCTTCGCGGGCTGAAAATCTCCGATGTCGCGCTGGAGAATGACCTGATTTTCATTGGCGAACCCTTGTCTCGGGAATAGCAGCTTTCGGATCCGCGCCGTTGGTCGATAAGTGACAGACATGGGGCGCAATGCGGACTTTACCGCCCGCCCAACCGTCCTATCACCTGCGCAGGCGTTGCTCGGCAAATACGTGCGCCTTGGCTGGATCGAGCAGCTCGGCAACATCAACGCTCAGAGCGGTGGCGATACGCTGAAGCACAAGGATTGATGGGTTACGGACGCCACGTTCGACGCCCGAGATGTAGCCGCGATCAAAACCGCTGTCGGTGGCGAAATCCTCCTGCGTGATCTCGCGCTCGGCACGCAGCCGCCTGACATTCCAACCGATGCGCTGCCTGATTTCCATTGCAGGAACAGAGATCGAGCCATGCGACCAATACGCCCACGACTTATAGGTCTCATTTCACTGGACTGTGCCGGCTCTGTCGAGCACGGTCACGGACATGGAACGCGCTCGTGGTAATCCCGTCCTGGTCAATAATTTCGGTGAACGCTCGATTCTGCAGCGCATTCACCTGGGTCTGGGGACCCATAATGAGGACTGGCTCCAGGCCCTGATCCATGCCGAGCCGCAAATCCTGCCTGTCGCCGAGATCGAGCCCGGGTTTGGTGAGCCGGTGCCGGTGGCGCGTGAAGTGCCCTGCGGGCACGGCATCATCGACAATCTCTACCTGACCCCGTCTGGCGATATCGTGCTGGTGGAGACCAAGCTGTGGCGCAACAGCGAGATGAGGCGTGAGGTCGTGGCTCAGGCGCTCGACTATGTCTCGGCGCTGACAGCCTTCTCCTATTCCGACTTCGAACAGGCGATCAGTCGCGGGCTGGAGGGACCTGCCAGGCTTTACGACCTGTTCGCTGACCATCCCGAGGCCCTGCAGGAGGCAGACTTCGTCGATGCAGTATCGACAAATCTGCAGCGCGGCCGGTTACTGGTGATGGTGGTGGGCGATGGCATACGCACCGAGACCGAGGCCCTGGCCAATCTGCTCCAGAGCCATGCAGGCGCGCATTTTACCTTTGCGCTGGTCGAGCTCGCCACCTGGCGCACTGGCGATGGTTCGATCCTTGCAGTCCCCGACCTGCTCACCCGCACCGTGATGATCGAGCGCGGCGTGGTGCGTCTCTCCGATGCGCGCCTGTCCATCGAACCGGCGCCCATCGCATCAAAGCCGCGTGCGCAGTCGATCAGCATGGCAGACTTCATGGCCCTGATGGCTGAGCGCAATCCGGTCCTGCCGCGTGCCATCAACGCCCTGCTCGATGCGCTGGAGCCGCTCGGGGTCTATCCTGATCTCAAGGCCAGTCTCAATCTGAAGGCCGATATCCCCGAACTCGATAGGCCCGCCAATTTTGGCTATATCGACAAGAACGCCAAGTTCTGGTGCAACCCGGCCTCATGGGGTCTGCCTGAGAAGGTCTGGCGCCGCTATTTCGCGGCCATAGCCACCCTGATCGGCGGCACAATTATCGATGAACCCGGCAGTTGCTTTGTCGCCATTAGCGGCCGCTCGGCGCCGCGCATCTCCGACCTCATCCCCGCCCATCACGACGCGCTGGTTGGCGCGATTGCCGATGCGCTGCGCGCGCTGCGCGAAGACCCGGCCTAGGATTCCTCAAACCCGGACCCAATCACAAAAGCTGCATCTGGACTTGCCCCGCTTTCCGAGCATGTCTGTCCGGCATGGACTGCACCGACAACACCGACCTGGCCGAACCTGATCTCGCGCAACTGCTCGTCCTTGAGGCCGGGCGGATCCTCGAGGATCTGACGCCCGACCTGGCCATGGCGCTGCCGGTGACCTCCGGCGACCGAAACCAGACATTAGCCGCGCAGCTTGCCAAGATCGAAAAGGCAGGCAGACTGCTTGTTGCAGCGGTCGCGATCCAGGCCCGAGACTACTCCGGCCATCCCAGTTCAGCGACCTAATGTCGGCGCGCGAAGTCGGCAGCCTGCACGAGGTTGCCAGTGTCGAGCGCTGCCAGGAACTGAACCGCGCTGTCGACCTGATCGTCGTGCTTCCCGTGAGGGAAAGACAGGAGCTCATCCCGAAAGGCTGGCAACCATTCTGCCTCCCGACGCAGGAATATCTCGCCCCTCTCAAACTTGGGAGTCTGCTTCGAAGCGCGATCCTGCTTGGAACCTTCCGGACGCTTGTATTGAAGCCAGAAATGGCGGCGCGGATTGTCGTTCCGGATATTCTGATAGAGGCTGAGCCCAGAGCCAGCCTTCTCGACGATGACCAGGTCGGCCTTCCACTTCTTGCGCTGGTCATAGATCGCCTTTTCCAGGGCGTAGAACTCAAGCTTCGCGCGGAAGACATCAATCAGATAGCATTTCTTGCCCGAGAGCGCCCAGGTCGTGCATACCGAATAATCATGCTGCTCCTCGATATCGAAGGCGGTGTCCCAGCTCTGAAAGATTCCCTGGATCTGATGGGCTGGCGGAAGCTCATCGTAATATTTGAGCCATTCGCCCTTGAACAGCGCGCCGCCAGGAGGAAGCGGACGCTGGTTGTACTGGGCTTCGAAATCACGCTCGCCCATTTCAGCACGCAGCTGCGCGATCTCGTCCTTCCCGAGGCGCTCCTCATGCAGAATATGACCGGCTGGGCGGGTCAGAATGCGGTCGGGCGCCAGTTCGATCTCGCGATCTTTCCATTCGACCAGGGGAAGATCCAGATGCTGCCAGAAGCCTTGCTCAAGGAGATAGCCAGGCAGGTCCTCCATATGCAGGCGCTGGGCGATTACGACGATCACCCCCTTCTTGGGGTCATCAAGCCGGCTCGTGACCGTGCTGCGATACCAGCTCAAGAGCTTTTCACGAGCTGCCTCCGAATGGGCGTCGGCAGCCTTCATCGGATCATCCAGAATTACAAAATCGCCCCCCAGCCCAGTCAAGGCGCCGTCGACCGACGTGGTACGCCGCTGACCACCGCGCGTCGTCGCCAGGACCTTCGCGTTCGTCTTCTTCGGATCGAGCCGGGTGCCGGGAAAGACCTGCTTGTACCAGTCTGACTGCATCAACTTGCGCGTCTGGAACGCAAATTCTTCTGCCAGATGCTGCGCGTAGGAGACGCACACGACTCTGAGGGCAGGGTTGCGACCCAATTGCCATGCCGGCAGGCAGACGCTGCCGATAAAGCTCTTGAGCGAACGCGGCGGCATCGTGATGATCAGACGGCGATCCTTGCCCTTCACCGCCCTGGTCAGGCAATGCGTGATGGCATGGATATGCCAGTTGTCCTGCAGGGGACTGTCGCTCAGCTCATCAAAGGCGCGCAGCACAAAGAAATAGAAATCCTCGCGCGCCAGCGCGTCCATGTCGTCGGAGAACTGGCAGGGATCAATCTCAGGCTTTGTCGCCATCGTCGCGATCCTCGAGAATGAATTTCTTCATGGCCAGATAGCTTTCAAGCGATGCCATATCCTTCTTGAGCTTCTCGCGGGGAGGCGCTTCGGCTTCATCCTGCGGGCCATAGCGCTCCATCAGCTCGATCGACTTGGCGATCGCCTTGGGATCACCTTGAGAGTGCTTGTTGGCGAGCTGGTGCATCCCAGCTTCGAACTTGGTCATCGTCTGCGGCTTGCCGTCCAGCTTTCCCTTGACCTTCATGCCATAGGCCTGGTTGAAGATCGTCTTCAGGCCCTTCGCCCCCTTCTTGCGGCCCTTTCCATACTTGTTGTTCTTCTTGAACTGGCTGTGCCTGGGCGGCTTGCCATAGCCAATTTCGTAGTCGTCCTTCGAACGACCAATGAGCTCCTCCTTTGGCGCTTCATCGCCGGGCTCGGATGCCCAATCCTCATGGGCTTTGTCATTGCGATCGCTCATTGCCCGTCTCCCTCATCAGGAGTGTCGCCATCAGCATCTGCGGCCCCTTCGCCGGCCCTCCGTGCAGCAATTTCGGCAAAGGTCTCGCCGGTCTCGGCGTGCACGGCCTCACCCCCGGTGTGCCTTTCCCAGCGGCGCACGCTGACGTCGACGAAGCCCGGCTCCAACTCGACCCCGCGACACAGCCGCCCGGTATTCTCGGCAGCGATCAGCGTCGTACCGCTGCCAAGGAAGCCATCAAGAACAATCTCGCCGCGCTTGGTTACGTCGAGGATCGCATCCTCGCACAGCGGCACTGGCTTGGGCGTCGCATGCTGGTCAAGCATCTCGTTGGCCGAAGAGCCGCGCCGGTTGGCGCCCGGCGCCTCCCATACATTCGAGCGGTTGCGCCCCTGCGCTCCGAGCAGCACATTGTTGCACCGCGGGGTCTTGCCCTTGCAGAAAACCGGGAGGAGTTCGTGGGCGGATCTATACAGCGATCCCATTCCGCCGCCCGATCCCTTATACCAGACAACGAGATTGAGGAGCGTCAGGCCGGCCTTCTCGGCTGCCGCATAGAGCAGGTGGAACGAGCGGAAGTCCATGAAGACATAGGCCATCGCGCCGGGAGGAAGGAACCTGACCTGACACGCAAGAATACCATCAAGGAAGCTGGCGAACTCCTCCCTCGACATTTCCCCGGAGGCCATGACGAACTCCTCATGGACCTTGGCCCCCAGGCCGCTCACATTCCCCTGGATCTTCACATTGTAGGGCGGATCCTGCAGCACCATGTGGACCTGCTCCTCCTCACCCAGAAGCAACAGATAGGTCTCTTCGCTCCGCGCGTCGCCGCAGATGATGCGATGCCCGTCGAGGATCCAGATATCGCCGAGGCGGGTAACAGGCACCTCGGGCGGACTGTCGACCAGATCCCCCTCCACGATCTTCTCGTCATCATCCAGCGGATCAAGCAGGATCAGGTCCTGCTCTTCGAAGGTGAACCCGGTTCCATCAAGTTCGACATCAAGTTCGATGAGCTCGGAAAACTCGAGCCGCAAGATATCCAGATCCCACTCGCCCAGCTCGCCAATCCTGTTGAGCGCCAGCGCCAGCGCGCGCGCTTCGCCATCATCGAGATGGTCGCACTCGATCACTGGCACCTGGTCAAGACCCAGCTCTCTTGCCGCCAGGATGCGCGTCCAGCCGTCGATCACCTGGCTCTTGCGGACCATGATCGGCAGACTGAAGCCGAACCTGGCGATCGACGACACATGCCGATTCAGGTGCTCGGAATTATCCTTGCGTGTGCGATTGCGCGGCGGGCGTAGATCACGGGTCGGCAAATAGGTGATCTTCAACTGGGGCAGAAGATCATTTCGGCCTGCGCGACCGAGCGTTTCCTCCATCCTGCGCTTGCCGGCGAGACGCTCGCGCCGCGCCCTCGTCCTGGCAAGCTTGGCCTTCTTGAACTCGCCGTTCTGCAATTCCTTCGTCGTCATTGGTCGACTCCCTGTTGAAAACAAAACCCGCCTTCGCGACGCACTTACGGGCATGCTTATTCAAGGAGCCAAATCCGTAGGCGCGTCAGCGCTGACACAGGTCCGACCTACGATCCAACATAAGGCGGTGGTCTCGATGAAACCCCACCCGGTCGACTTTCCAAAAAGCCTGATGCCTCTAAAGAATCAGAGATGCAGGCATGACGCAAGAGTCCCCGCCAGATTTTTTTGCGAGCTTGCGCACTCAGCGCCCATCCGAACGGCAATCACCTGGTCCTGGCACTGACCCGATAGCGTCCTGCGCCCTTTCCCGTCATCCGGCCCAAACCATTCGCACAGCTCCCGTCAATTGCCGAAGAATTCCCGTCAAGCCAAACACGGGAATTTGCCGCTGCGAATGGCGGAATTGCGTGGTCCGTGCAACTCATATCCCGGCACTGAAACCCAGAATGGCCGAAATTCCCGTTAGATTCCCGTTAAAACAGGAACCCGTACCTACTGGGCAGGCGCCAGAGAAAACGGCCAGGAAATGGACATGATATCGTGCCAGAGAGTGTCTCTGCGGTACGGGTTACGCCAGAAATCCCGCAGAACTGCGGGCTTCTTCGCCGGAGCTTGGGAATTTCCCGATAATGGTGAGACTAGGTGGCGGAGCGGGTGGGATTCGAACCCACGATAGGCTTTTGACCTATACACACTTTCCAGGCGTGCGCCTTCGACCACTCGGCCACCGCTCCGCATGCCTGTTCTGGCAGAAGCTGTGCCCCCTAGCCGCGCGACCAATACTACGCAAGGCGCTCGCGCATGGATGACAAGTGCGCCGCCTCGCCCTACACATGGCGCCATGACCCGCAGCATCGGCCAAGCCCCCAACGCCCGCGAGATGGAGGCGATGGCGCGCGCGGCCATGGCGATCCTGCCGCCGCAATTCGCCGCTCATCTTGGCGAGGTGATCCTGCAGGTCGAAGACTTCGCCGGTGCCGAATTGCTCAAGGAACTGGGGATCGAGAACCCGTTTGAACTGACCGGCATCTATGAAGGTCTGCCGCTTCACGAAAAGAGCGTCGAACATTCGGGCACCATGCCCGACCGTATCCGCCTGTTCCGCCGCCCGATCCTCGACGAATGGGCCGAGCGCGGCAATGAGACGCTCGAACATCTTGTCGCGCATGTGGTGATCCACGAGATCGGTCATCATTTTGGCCTCAGCGATGAAGACATGCACGCCCTCGAAGAGGAGATTGGATGAGACGCCCTATGAGATTCCTCGCCCCGCTGGCCGCATTGCTGGCTATATCGGCCGCGCCTGCCATCGCGCAGGAAGATGAGCCGCCCACGCCCGCCTCGGTGGTAGCTGCGGCCGCGCCGGAAGAATGGATCACCATCGCGCCCGCTGACCTGATGGTGATGGACCTCTCACCCGATGCAGCCGGAAGGCCGCGCCGGGTAGTTATCCAGCTTATGCCTGCCCCCTTCAGCCAGCCTTGGGTCGAGAACATCCGCACACTCGCCCGCGCGCATTGGTGGGATGGGAAGAGCGTCTATAGGGTGGTCGACAATTGGGTGGTCCAATGGGGCGGCGGCGACCCTGAACTCGACATGGACCCCGGCCCGATGCCGGCGGGCGTGGCGTCCCCAAAGGCACCTTACCACTCCACTCAGTCCAATCCCGCGGTGGCCAATGCTCTTCTCGGTCGGGAGCATGCGGTTGACGACCTGCTCACGCGGATGCGCGGCGAAACCATGGTCGGCTCCCTCCGGCAAGCTTATGGAAGCGATCCCTATGCGGGCCGCACTGCCTTCGTTCTGGGCTGGCCCTTTGCTGCAAGCGATACCCAAAGGCTCGCCTGGCCCGTCCATTGCTACGCCAGCGTCGGCGTTGCGCGCGACCTTGCGCCGGACACCGGCACGGGCAGCGAGCTTTATGCCGTCATTGGCCATGCCCCCCGCCAGCTCGACCGCAACATCGCCGTGGTCGGAAGGGTGATCGATGGGATCGAACACCTCTCGGTCCTGCCGCGCGGCACCGGAGAAGCCGGCGTTTACGAGAGCCGCGAGGAGGATACGCCGATCCTTTCCGTCCGGCTGGCTGACGAACTTCCGGGTGTGTCGTCCTTCGAATACCTTTCCACACAAAGCGACAGCTTCGCTCGCTATGTCGAGTTGCGGGCGAACCGAAAGGACGCCTTCTACGAAGTGCCCGCAGGCGGCGTGGACGTCTGCAATGTCAACGTCCCGATCCGCGAGGTCGAAGCCGGCGAATGATCGGCGATACCATCTGCCACCGGTCCACCTTGTGGGTCTGGCGCGGCAATGGCCCCGCCACCTGGCACTTTGTCACCATCGATGGAGATGGCGGCTATCAACTGGCCGCGCTCGAAGCGATGCGGCGTCTGGAGATGGGGCGACGGCGCGGCTTCCGCTCGATCAAGGTGAGTGCACAGATCGGCGCAAGCGAATGGACCACCTCCCTCTTCCCGCACAATTCCAGCGAAGGCTGGCTGCTGCCGGTCAAGGCGGCTATTCGCAAGGCCGAAGAACTTACCGAAGGCGATGAGGTCGAGGTCAGACTTCAAATACTCTGAGCAGACCTAGATTCGCTCAGCCTGGGCCACGGCCTCGCTGGCGCGTAGCGCGCTCAATATGCGGGTCAGATGCGCCAGGTCCTGCACCTCCAGATCGACCGTATAGGTATGGAATGGATCGTCCCGCTCGGTCAGTTCCAGGTTCATCACATTGGCATTGCTGCGCGCGAACACGCCCGCCATCTCCGCCAGTGTGCCAGGCCGGTTATAGAGCACCACGTTGAGCCGCCCGACCGCCCCCTGCGAATGTTCGCCCCATGACAGGTCCACCCAATCGGCATCCACGCCATTGGCCAGTTGAAAGCAGTCGATGGCGTGCACTTCCACCCCCTCCCCCTTGCGCCTCAATCCCACGATCCGGTCACCCGGAATCGGATGGCAGCAATCGGCGAGTGCGAAGCCCATGCCCGGTGTCAGCCCCTTGATGCTGATCGCGCGGCCCTGGGATGGCTCTTCGGGCATTGCGGCGGTGCAGCCGGGCACCAGCGCCTCCATCACCTGCCGGTCGGAAAGCTTGGCCGAGCCGATGGCGTGCATCAGCGCGGACACATCCTCCAGCCCCAGCCGTTCGATCGCATCGCGGGTGGCCTTCTTGCCGACCTTGGCGGGCACGCGCTCGGCGATCTCGTCGAACAGCTTGCGCCCGATGGCGACCACTTCGGCGCGTTCCTTCTGGCGCACGGCGCGGCGGATCGCTGCACGTGCCTTGCCGGTTACGACAAAGCCCATCCAGGACAATTGCGGCTGCGCGCTGGAGCCTTTGACGATCTCCACCACGTCACCATTTTGCAGTGGCGTGCGCAGCGGCATGTGGCGCCCGTTGATCTTCGCGCCCACGGTCTGCGCGCCGAGGTCGGTATGGACGGCAAAGGCGAAGTCCACTGCAGTCGCGCCCTTGGGCAGTTGGAACAGCGCGCCCTTGGGCGTGAAGGCAAAGATGCGATCCTGATAGATCGCCAGCCTTGTATGCTCCAATAATTCCTCGGAATCGTGGCTGGCATCGACGATCTCGATCAGATCGCGCAGCCAGCCCACCTGGCCGTCGGAATCTCCGCCCTGCTTGTAGGCCCAGTGCGCGGCGAGGCCGAAACCGTTGGTGCGGTGCATCTCGCGGGTGCGGATTTGCACCTCAACGCGCATGCTCTCGTCATAGAACAGCGTCGTGTGCAGGCTCTTGTAGCCGTTGTTCTTGGGCGTGGAGATATAGTCCTTGAAGCGCCCCGGCACGAACTGGAAATGCTGGTGCAGCAGGCCCATCGCACGGTAGCAATCGGCCACGCTGTCTGTCAGCACGCGGAAGGCCATGATATCGGTGACCTGTTCGAAACTGACATGCCGTTCGGCCATCTTGCGCCAGATCGAAAACGGGTGCTTCTCGCGCCCCCAGACCTCGACCTCCATGCTCGCTTCGGCCAGCACCTGCTTCATCGCCAGTGCGATGGCATCGACCTGCCCGCCCTCGCGCGAGCGGATCTGTTCGAGCCGCCCGGTAATGGTGGCATAGGCTTCCGGCTCAAGCTGTTCGAACGCGAGCAACTGCATCTCGCGCATATATTCGTACATGCCCACACGCTCTGCCAGCGGGGCATAGATATCCATCGTCTCACGGGCGATGCGCTTGCGCTTTTCCGGATTCTTGATGTGATGGAGCGTGCGCATGTTGTGCAGCCGGTCGGCCAGCTTCACCAGCAGGACGCGCAGATCCTCGCTCATGGCGAGCAGGAACTTGCGAAGGTTTTCCGCTGCCCGATCGTTTTCGGGCATTTGCTCGATCTTCGAAAGCTTGGTGACGCCGTCGACCAGCCGCGCCACGTCAGACCCGAAATTGTCCTCGATATCCTCGATCGTTGCCAGCGTATCCTCCACCGTATCGTGGAGCAGCGCGGTGATGATCGTGTGCTGATCGAGCTTGAGGTCGGTCATCAGCCCGGCCACCTCAACCGGATGGCTGAAGTAGGGGTCGCCGCTGGCGCGCTTCTGGCTGCCGTGTTTCTGCACCGTATAGACATAGGCGCGGTTGAGCAGCGCCTCGTCGGCGTTTGGGTCGTATTGCTTGACCCTTTCAACAAGTTCGTACTGGCGCAGCATCGGTAACGTCCAAGATGGTCCCTGACAGGGGCATTGGGCAAGGGGAAAGCGCGCATGGCAGAGTGCGCGACCGCGCGATTTCCAACAGGATGGAACACATGGAACACAGTCCTGAAACGAAATGTCGTTCAGGCGGGGGCTCGGATTGCTGAATTGGGAGGAGCAGGGCGCGGCGCGGGAGCAAGCCATGCGACCGCCTTTCGCCGCACCGGCCCTATGTAGGAAAGGCGGGCGGCGGGATGCTTACCCCCACTTCACCTCGGGCGGCAGGCTCATCAAAATGGCATCGACATTGCCGCCGGTCTTGAGGCCGAATAGCGTCCCCCGGTCATAGACGAGGTTGAATTCGGCATAGCGCCCACGCCATTCGAGCTGCGCCTGCTTGTCCGCATCGGTCCATTCCGCATCCATGCGGCGACGCACGATTTTCGGAAATATGTCGAGGAAGGCCTCCCCCACATCGCGGGTGAAGGCGAAATTGCGCGCGAACTGGGCGCCCCCGTCATCTTCAGGGGCTTCGCATTCCAGGTGGTCGTAGAAAATGCCGCCAACTCCGCGCGACACCCCCCGATGGGGAATGAAGAAATACTCTTCGGCCCATTTCGAAAAGCGTTCGTAATAGGTGGGGTTGTGCGCAGCGCAGGCGGCACGGAAGCGAGCGTGGAAGGCCTGCGTATCCTCCTCGTATGGAATCGGCGGATTCAGATCTGCCCCTCCCCCGAACCAGGCTGCCTGCGTGGTCAGAAAGCGGGTGTTCATGTGCACGGCTGGCACATGCGGGTTTGCCATATGGGCGACCAGGCTGATCCCGGTGGCGGTGAAATGCGGCTTGTCGACGCTGGCCCCGTTGATCGTCTCGGCAAACTGGGGTGAAAACTCACCCGCAACGGTCGAGACGTTGACGCCGACCTTCTCGAACACCTTGCCCTTCATGACCGCGCGCACGCCGCCGCCGCCATCGGAACCGTCCTCCGTATCGCGCTGCCAGGGCGTGTATTCGAAGGCCGCGTCCGAGCCCGCCTCACGCTCGACTTCCTCGAAAGCGTCGCAGATGCGGGTGCGCAATGCCTCGAACCAGTCGCGGGCCTGGGCAGTCTGGGCAGACCAGTCGGTCATCGAACTCTCCTGAATAATGGCACTTGCGCTGACCATGTGTCGGGCGGCTGCGCCTTGATCGGCATCAATAGCACAACCTGTGTGGTGATGCCCTTGCCAAAGCCACGGCAAGGCGGCAAGTCACAGGCATGGTTCCTGTTTCGTTCGCTTTCACCTTCGCCGGCGAGGAATTGCGCCTCGTGCCCGGCCCGGATAGTGGTCGCACCACTGCGAGCGCCCTGTTCTGGCCCCGCGAACAGGCGCTGCTGGTGGCAGACCTGCACCTGGAAAAGGCGAGCCATTACGCAAGAGGAGGCCAGTTCCTGCCGCCCTATGACAGCCGGGAGACGCTCGAGAGGCTGGCCGCAGCGGTAAAGGAAACAGGCGCGAGGCGGGTCTACACGCTCGGCGACAATTTCCACGATTCGGGAGGTCCGGCCCGGCTTGAAGCGCGAGCGGCGGGAATGCTGGCAGCGCTTAGCGGGGCGCTCGACTGGGTGTGGATCACCGGCAATCACGACGAAGGTCAGGATGCATCCGCTCGGGCAGCTTGTGGTGGCACGTTTGTAGAGGAGCTGGAAATTGCCGGCTTTGTGCTGCGCCACCAGGCCAAGCCCGGCGAGTCGCGGCCAGAGCTTTCGGGCCATTACCACCCCAAGATGCGGCTGCGGCTGCGCCAGCGGCACATTGCTCGCCCGTGCTGCGTGCTTGGCAAGGGCGCCGGCGGCGCGGACCGGCTGATCCTGCCCGCTTTCGGCGCGCTGACGGGTGGGATGGACGCGGCCGATCCCGCCATCGTCGGAGCATTGCAGCCCGCAATGCAGATTGATGCCATACTGCCCGCTGCGGGCAGGCTCGTTCGATTGCCGCTATGGCGCGAGGCGGCCTGATAACTCCCCCTAGCGCTCGGCCTCACAAATCCCTAAGTGGTTATCAGTTACGTCCAGCCGGTATTCGGCGTCATTGCAGGAGCAAATCCCATACCCCGTCCACCCCGCCGCCCAATGGCGCCGCCGGTCAAATCCGGCCCACGATATGACAATATGATTCAATCCGATAAGGTTCGCGTCATCGACGAGACCGGCGAAAATATCGGCGTGATGTACACACGAGAGGCAATCGAACAGGCAGCCGGAGTCGGGCTGAACCTTGTCGAGGTGTCCCCCAATGCGGACCCGCCCGTGTGCAAGTTTCTCGATGTCGGCAAGCATCGCTACGAGGCCCAGAAAAAGGCCAATGCCGCGCGCAAGACACAGAAGACGCAGGATATCAAAGAGATAAAGATGCGTCCGAATATCGACGATCACGATTACGATGTGAAGATGCGCAGCGTGAACAAGTTCATCGACAATGGCGACAAGGTGAAGGTCACCCTTCGCTTCCGTGGCCGTGAAATGGCTCACCAGCACCTTGGCAAGGCGCTGCTCGAACGCGTGCAGGAAGACGTGGCCGAGATCGCCAAGGTCGAGGCATTCCCGCGCCTCGAAGGCCGGCAAATGCTGATGGTGCTGGCGCCCAAGTAAGGCGCTGATTCCCCTCAACAGAGATTGCTGCCATGGCCAAGTTGCCCGCACTCGCCCCTGCTCAAAGGAATCATGCCCCCCTTGCGCATGGTGGCAAGGCGGGCAATTCAGCCTATACAGGCCGTATGTCGGACGAAAAACGTGCCACTTCGCAAGCTGACCCGGCGCCTGCCGCCCTGGTCGGCTGGAACACAATGGAATTGGGCGAACGTCTGGTTCTGCACCTGCAGACCGTGACCACGCCGCCACCGCACAACAAGGACGACGTCACCTCGCACTATTACGTCATCAGCCGCAACCAGGCGGTGCAGTTGGGCAATTATCTGTTCAAGGTCACCGGACAGACCCCGCCGCGCAAGCACAAGCGCGGCATGCTGGACAGGCTGCTGGGCGGCTGACCGGCGCGCGGGCCTGGATGAACTCAGCCAGGTTCCCACAATTCGAGCGGGTTGCCATCCGCATCATGAATGCGGGCGAACTGGCCCACACCCTCCATCGCCTCACGGTGCGAAACGAGGATGCCCGCTCCTTCCAGCCGGGCGAGCAGGGCCGCCAGCCCATCGACGCGCAAGTTCAACATGATCTGCCGCTCCGTGGCGAAATAGTCGCTGTCCGCCGGGAAGATCGAAAATACGGTCGCACCTGCCTGCTGCAACCAGACATAATTGCCCTCCGGGTCGGGATTTCCCGCCGTGGTCACGACGAAGCCCAGATGCTCACGATACCAGCTGGCCAGCGCCTCCGGGTTGGATGAGCGGACAAAGACCCCGCCAATTCCGGTGATGGTGCCCTCGCCCATGCGCCTTGCTCCTTGCTGCATTGCACATAGAGGGTAGGATGGGGTCCAGGGATCGTAAAGGGGCCAGGTGTATGGGACGGTCATGAACGCCAGACGGATCGGTTTCATCGTCGGGATTGCTGGCTTTGCTTCGACTTTCGCGTTCCCCGCGCCCGAGGGGATGGGCGCCCCCGCCTGGCATGCGGCGGGTCTGGTCGTGTGGATGGCGGCCTGGTGGATGACGCAGGCGCTCCCGCTGACCGCTACCGCTCTGCTACCTTTCGTCGTGCTTCCCTTCATTGGCGCCGGAACTGCCGTGGAAGTTTCTGCGGACTATTATTCGCCCACCCTGTTCCTGATCCTCGGCGGGGCGTTCATTGCCCTGACAATCGAACGCACCGGGATGCACAGACGCCTGGCATTGTTCGTCCTCGATGCGATCGGCAACCGCGGAGATGCACGGGGAATCTTGCTCGCCTTCATGATCGCGGCGGCAATTCTGTCCAACATCATCTCCAACACCTCCACCGCTCTTATCATGATGCCGATGGCGCTGGCCGTGCTGGAAGGCGGAGCGTCGCAGGATAGCGAGAGCAAGCTGGGCCTGTCGGGCGCGCTGCCCATGGGGATCGCCTTTGCCGCCAGCATCGGCGGAGTGGGCACGATCATCGGTTCCCCCACCAATGCCATTGCGGTGGCGCTGCTGAGGGAAACGATCGGTCTGGATATCAGCTTTGCACTGTGGGCGCTGTTCGGCGTTCCTGTGGTGTTGCTGGGCATTCCGCTTGCCGCGATCATCATCGCCAAGGTGCAGGACGTCGCCCACCACCCTTTCAATGCCAAGGCTGCGCGCGCCGCAATCGACCCACACGGCCCCTGGACCCTTCCGGAAAAGCGCCTGGTGCCAATCGTGGCGCTGGCCTTCGTCGCCTGGATGACGCGGCCGCTACTGGTAGAACTGGTGCCCGGAGGCTCGCTGACCGACGGCACGATCGCCATCATTGCCGGCCTGGCACTGTTCGTGCTGCCCGACGGGACCGGCAGGCCCCTGTTGCTTTGGCGCGAGGCTGACCGTGCGCCCTGGGCGGTCATCATGATGTTCGGCGGCGGGCTGGCGCTGGCGGGCGCGATGGGCCGGACCGGTCTTGCCGACTGGCTGGGTCAGGCCCTGCTACCGCTTGGCGGCGTGCCGACCGTGATTGTGGCCCTGGCGCTGGTGGCGATGGTGGTGCTGGTGACCGAGTTTGCCAGCAATGTCGCCACGGCGAGCGGCATAATTCCCGTTGTGGCGGCACTCGCAGTGGCATTGGGCGGCGACCCGCTGATGCTGGCCATGCCCGCCGCGCTGGCGGCAAGCTGGGGCTTCATGCTGCCCGCCGGAACCGGGCCCAACGCCATCGCCTGGGCGACCGGGCGGATCGCGCTGCCACGCATGGTCGGCGCCGGGCTGATGCTCGACATTGCCGGCGTGTTCCTGATTGTGGGCATGTGCTGGCTGGTAGCGAGAACGATGGCGGCGTTCTAGCGAACGGGCACTATCCCTTCCAGCTGCGGCGTTCCTCGCTCTGGCGCAGCACTTCCCACGCAAGGGAATATGCCTGGAAGGCCTTGGCCGCCTCCTCGTCGCCGGGACGAACGTCGGGGTGAACTTCCTTGGCCTTGGCGCGCCAGGCCTTCTTCACCGTCTCGAAATCGGCATCGGCCTCAAGCTCCAGCACTTCCAGCGCACGCATTTCGTCAGCTGTTCGCGTACCGTCGCCGGCCGTGGCCCAGCCATAATGCTGCGCCTCGGCGTAGCCGGCATTTTCCTGCTGCTCGGCCTTGGCACGAGCTTGGGCCTCTTCCTTGTCGAGCCCCTCAAAATAATCCCACTTGCGGTTGTATTCGCCGGCGTGCTTTTCGCAGAAATACCAGCGGTCCGGGCTGTTCGGGGATTTGGGCGCGGGGCAATCGCCCGGATCGGTGCAACCGTGCCGGTCGCAAATGCGCACATTGATAGCTTCACGGCTACCAGCATACCCGCCCCAGCGCGGAAAACCCCAATTGTTCGAACGGCCCTGTTTTACCATTCACAGCCTACCATCGGTTCGCGGCCCTCATTTTGAAGATATCCTTAAGCATCGGCCACATATAGCCACGCCCCGGCCCCGATAGAAGCACGGTTACCGGCCTGAGTTACAAATACTTACAAATGCTGCGTTGCAATATCAGCAAACCGGCATACCTAGCAGCCCATATCGAAGCGTCTCGAATACAAATGTCTGGAACAGATGAGCAAACAACTCGCCATTTCTGCCGCATTCTCGGTCTTCGCCATGTCGGCCTTCGCGCTGTTTGGCACAGGCGAGGTCGCGACTGCTGCCAATATCCAGGCACTGATCGATGGCAACACGCAAACGGGCGCGGAAGCCTTTGCCTCCACGCCCGCTTTCGATCAGGTCAGAATGCGGCTGTTGCCGGACCTTAACAGCTGATCTGGTTCATCGCCCTCAGTCGATCATAACCGTAACCGCGCGGCGGTTCTGGGCCCAAGAAGCCTCGTCAGACCCCAGCGCGACCGGGCGTTCCTCGCCATGGCTGACCGTGCGAAGTCGGCTGTCCGCCACGCCCAGGCTGACGAGGTAGTTCTTCGCCGCATTGGCGCGACGTTCGCCCAGGGCAAGGTTGTATTCGCGCGTGCCACGTTCGTCGGCATGGCCCTGAACGGTGGCACCCGCGCTGCCATATTGCAGCAGGTATTCAGCCTGCTGGCGCAGGGCGGCAGCGTCCTGGCTGTCGATGTCGTACATGTCGGTATCGAAATAGATCGTGTCGGCACCGCGCATGGCCTGTGAGAAATGCGCCTGCGAACCGGGCTGCGGACCTTGCGGTGCCACAGGTGCCGGGGTCGAGGGCGCGCTGGTGGCCACTGGTGCGGGTGGCAGTTCCTCGGGGGCCTTCTTGGCACATGCGCCCAGCGCCAGGGCGCTGGAGGCGACGAGACAGATTGCGAAACGTTGCATTATTGTTCTCCTCCAGAAAATCGCAGGGCGGGCCAGATCGCCAGCCTTACGGGGGTATAACGTTCTTACGGCAGAACCGGTCCCCAGGCCGGATCGGACGCTCCCACGGGCGTGTTCAGGCGCCGCTCGTTCTTCCCGGTGAGGTCCACCTGGTAGATTGCGGTTAGGCCAGAGCCACGCTCGGTTCTGAAAAACTGGATGATGCGGCCATTGGGCGCCCATGTCGGCGCCTCGTCCTGCCAGGCATTGGTGAGCACGCGCACATTGCGCCCCTGCGGGTTCATGACGGCGATGTTGAAGTCCCCGGCGATGCGGGTGAAAGCGATCTGATCGCCTCGCGGGCTCCATTCGGGCGTAGCGCATCGCCCGCCAAAGAAACTGATGCGGCGCGCGTTCTGGCCGTTGGCGTCCATGATGTAGCATTGCTGCGCACCGGAACGATCACTCTCGAAGACGATCCGGCTGCCATCAGGCGAGTATGATCCGCCGACCTCGATTGCCGGGCTGTCGGTCAGGCGCACCGGCGTGCCGCCACTCGCGGACACCCGATAGATGTCGGTATTGCCCGCGATCGCCATCGAATAGAGGAGATAGCGCCCGTCAGGGCTCCAGCGCGGGGCGAAGGTTGGGTTGGAGCTTTGCGTCACCAGAGTCTGGCGCCCCGTGCCGATATCATAAACGTAGATGCGCGGATTGCCATCGACATAGGACAGGTAGGCGATCTTCGAATAATCGGGCGAATAGCGCGGGGTCAGCGCGGTCGACTGGCCATTCGTAATGAAGCGGTGATTGGCGCCGTCGCTGTCCATGATGGCGAGCCGCTTGACCCTTGCGCCCTTGGGGCCGGTCTCGGCGATATAGGCGATGCGGCTGTCGAAGAAGGGGCTTTCCCCGGACAGGCGCGAATAGATCAGGTCGGCGCATTTATGCGCGGCACGGCGCCATTCGTCAGGCGCGATGATCCAGCCTTCGCGCACCAGTTCGTTCTTCAGCGCAACATCGTAGAGGTAGCAACCGACCGTCAGATTGCCGTCCGGATTGGCGCGCACGAAGCCGTGGACCAGCATCTCTGCCGAGCGGCCTGCCCAAGTCGGCCATGCGGGCGCAGTGATTTGCGCATAATCGGGGCGCGGCAGAGCGTCGGGGCCTACGGGTCTGAACAGGCCGTTATTCCTGAGGTCGCCATAGATCACCCGCGACACCTCCAGCCCCAGCGCCCGCGTGCCCGAGGCGTTGGCAGGCGTGGGCACATCGGCATTGGTGGCGAAGGCGGGTATGGCAATGCCCAGGTCGTTCCATGCATCGGCGGTGACGGTGACCGAGATCCCCTCGCCATCCTCTCCCGTTCCGGCCTGCGCAGCGTTGTCTGCGTCGGCCTGCCCGATCGTCGCGGGGTTGAGCACGCTCTGCGCAGCCGCGGGCTGCGTCATTGCCGCTGCGACCAGCAGGGCCAGGGTGGACAGGGTCGTTCGGATCATCATTGGGCTAGCCTGTTATCGAAGTTCACATTTACCACACGCCAGCCGGAATAATACTCTTCCGGCAGGTTGAATGGCGCTGCAAGCCGCACGGCACGGATCGCCTGTTCCTGATGGCGGCCGACTTGTGCGCGGTTGGCATCTGTCACGCCATCGGTGCGCCGCACTTCGGGCGCACCGTCCAGTGAGCCGTCATTATTGAGGCGAAATCGCACCACGGTGACCAATTGATCCACATTGACGCCCGAGGGGGGCGACCAATGCGGTTTCAACTGCCGGATGATGGCCTGTGCAATCGAGGCCTGTTGCGCCGGGCCGACCGTGGCGGCCGCCGATCCGCTCCTGCCGGTCGCATCCGAATTGCCCTGCAGGAAATCCTCGCCGAGCCTGTTGGCGGCAGGCCGGGCGGAAGGTTGTGGCTGCGGTTCGGGCTGGCGTGTGGCGCGCGGGGTCGGGCGAGGCTGCGGTTGCGTGGTGGCAACAGGGCGAGGCGGCGGCGGCGCGGCGGGCTGCTGCTCGACCAGGGGCGTGGGCTCGGGCGTGGCGGTCAGTTCGGGGGCCTGCGAAGCGGCAGGTTCGGCACTGGGGTCGGGCGCGGTGGATTCCAGGCTCACCTCGCTGGCGAGAGAGACGTCGATACGCTCAGGCTTGGTAAAGTCGGAACGGTGCTCCGGCTGCCACACCAATGCCACGCCCAGTGCGACGTGCAGCGCCACGGCGATGCCCAGCGCAATGCGGTCTTCGCGGGTGGCGGTGGCAAAAGCAGCCATGGGTCCTCTCTACTGCCCCACGCCTATGGCATGTCGGATGAACTGTTGGTGACAAGGCTGATCGACCGGCAATTGGCGCGGTTGAGCTCGCCCATCACCGCCATCACCCGGCCATAATCGAGCGCGCGGTCGGCCCTGAGCGTGATCAGCGGGCACTCGCCGGTCTGCGCGGACAACTGGTCGAGCATGACGGGCAGCGCCCCACCCTCCACCAGCGCATCGTCGACATAGATGAAACCCTCGCGGTCGATGGCGATGGTAACCTGATCGGGCTCCTGATCCAGCGGCTCGGCGCGGCTGTCGGGAAGGTCCACGGGCACCCCGCTCGCCAGCAGGGGCGCGGTGACCATGAAGATGATGAGCAGCACCAGCATCACGTCGACAAACGGCGTGACGTTGATTTCGGCCATTGGTGCCCGGCGCGTCGAACGCCCCCGGCGTGAGGCCGTATGCAGCCCCATCGCCATTACAGAGTTACCTTTCCGGCGCCGGCCCACTCCCCCTCCCGGCCACCCAAACAAGATAATGCCTTGGGAGGTCGGGAGGGGGAGCGGGCTGGCGCCGCCACTGCCGGAGCGAAGCGAAGGCCGAGCATCAGGCCCGCTCGATCTCGCGGCTGATCTGCGCGTGCAACTGGTCGGCAAATCGCTGCAATTTGGCTTCGAAACCGTTCACCCGGTTCGACAGGCGGTTATAGGCGATGACCGCAGGAATGGCCGCAAACAGGCCGATGGCGGTGGCGAACAGCGCCTCCGATATGCCCGGCGCCACAACCGCGAGCGAGGAATTCTCCTGCGCTCCGATCTGGAAAAAGCTGTTCATGATGCCCCAGACGGTCCCGAACAGGCCCACAAAGGGCGCGACCGAGCCGGTGGTGGCAAGGAAGTTAAGCCGGTCGGCCAGCGCATCGGATTCCGCCGCGACCTGTCCTTCCATCGCCTGCGCCACACGGGCACTGGCGGCAGCCGGGTTGCGGATCGCGCCACCCTTGCCCGAGCGCCCCAGTTCGTCGAGACCGGCGGCAGCCACGCGGGCCACGGGCAGGTCGGGACGGCGGCGGACCGAAACCATGGTATCGGGCTCTGCCGCTTCCCAGAACCGCTCCTCGAAATCGTCCGATTTGCTGTGGATCCGACCCATCCTCATCGAGAAGGAGAGGATGATCATCCACACCCAGACGCTGGCGGCGAGCAGGCCGATGATCACCGCCTGCACCACGATATCGGCGTCTAGGAAAAGCTGCACCGGATCGAGCCGGGTGGGAGCAACGCTTTGGGCGACGCTGCCGACGGCGGCGAGAAGGTCAATCGTGCTCATTCAGCTCCCTTTGCGGCAAAAGTCTCAAAAGCGGCGCGCCAGGGCGCAGGTTGGCGGCGCGGGCGGCCATTCAATCCCACGAAACCCACACGCACGGCAATCTCGGCGAGCAATTCTGTCCCCCGCGTGATCCGCTGTTGCAAACGGACACTGGCAGCACCGAGTTCCGCGAGTTCGGTTATGACAATCAAGGGATCGTCCATCCCGGCAGGCGCAAGGTAGCGGATATGGGCCTCTGCCACGGCATAATGCCCCTCGCCCGCCTCCATCGCGGCGCGCTGGTCAATACCCAGCAGGCGCAGCAGGTCGCTTCGACCCCGCTCTGCCCAGTTCAGGTAATTGGCATGATAGGCGTGACCGGTCAGGTCCGTATCCTCGAAACAGACGCGCACCGGGAAGAGGTGGCGCGGCCCGGCGAGAATGCCGGATGGCGGCTGCGGATGCGTGTCCATAGATGAACGGCGCATTAGCGAGTGAGCGACTCGCCCTGCAAGGCGTTCGCCACCGCTCTGCCGGAATTGTGAGTCGGTCTGGCGAAAATGCCGTTTGCCCAGTGACTCAATAACGGTGCCTCAGGCGGGGATCATACGCCCAAGATTGGTGCCCCCGCACAGATGCACGTGCAGATGCGGCACGATCTGCCCGCTGTCGGGTCCGATATTCGAAATCATCCGATAGCCAGCGGAAACGAGGCCCAGATTGCGCGCCACCGTGCCAACTGCACGCATGAAACCGGCGATTTCCTCGGCGCTCGCCTTGGCGGTGAAATCGTCCCAGCTCACATATTCACCCCTGGGCACGACCAGCACATGGACCGGCGACTGCGGGGCGATATCGTGAAAGGCGAGCGCGTGCTCGTCCTCATAGACCTTGTCGCAAGGCAGTTCGCCGCGCAGGATCTTCGCAAAGATATTGTCGCGATCATAGGGCGCAGCAGGATCGACGGGCGTCAGGCTCAATGTTCGGTCCTCGCGGCTTTTTCTTCAAGGCCGGACAAGCCCTCGCGGCGTTGCAGCTCGGCCCGCACGTGGTCCAGCGACAGGCCCTTGGCATCTAGCAGGACGAGCAGGTGGAAAATCAGATCCGCCGCCTCGCCGGTCAGCTCCTCATCGCTGCCGGTCAGTGCGGCAATGGCCGTCTCCAGCCCCTCTTCGCCGACCTTGCGGGCAATGACTGGCATGCCACGCTCGTGCAGCTTGGCCACGTAGCTTTCGTCCGGCGAGGCGGAGCGCCGCGCGGCGATGACTTTTTCGAGTTCGGCGAGGATATCCATGGCCGGCTGGATGCGGGTGGAGCCGTCGCGCGTCAAGTGGCGCGCGCAGGCAGGCCCGCATTGCGAAGCGCGTCATGCGCCTCGGCTATCGTGTGCGTTCCGAAATGGAAGATGCTGGCGGCCAGCACGGCGCTGGCATGGCCTTCGATCACCCCCTCCACCAGATGGTCCAGCTTACCCACGCCGCCGCTGGCGATGACCGGCACCGATACCGCATCGGCAATCGCGCGGGTCAGCTTCAGGTCATAGCCCTTCTGCGTGCCGTCGCCATCCATGCTGGTGACGAGCAATTCGCCCGCACCCAGCCCGGCCAGCTTCACCGCGTGTTCCACGGCGTCGATCCCGGTGGCGCGGCGCCCGCCATGGGTGAATATCTCGTAATGGTCATGCACCCAGCGCGCATCCACACTGGCGACGCAGCACTGGCTGCCCATGCGCTGGGCGATGTCGGCAACCAGTTCGGGCCGCTCCACTGCGGCGCTGTTCACCGCGACCTTGTCGGCCCCTGCCAGCAGCAGCGCGCGGGCGTCCTCGACCGTGCGGACCCCGCCCCCGACCGTGACCGGCATGAAGCACACTTCCGCCGTGCGCCGGACGATATCGAGCAGCGTGCCGCGCCCTTCGTGGCTGGCGGAAATGTCGAGAAAACAAAGCTCGTCCGCGCCTGCCGCATCGTAGGCCTGCGCCTGTTCGACCGGATCTCCAGCATGCTTGAGGTTTAAGAAATTGACGCCCTTGACGACCTTTCCGTCGGCCACGTCGAGGCAGGGGATGACACGAATGCGGACGGTCACAGCAGCACCACCAGAAAGTAGGGCATCGACTTCGCACCGAGGTACAGACACACGATCATGACCGCCATAACGAACCAGAAGATGACCGGCTGGTCGGCACGGGCGATATTCCTGCCGAAATAATTATAGGTGCCGTCACGCATCCCGCTGAACAGCACCCACAGCGCGTATAGCATTGCTGCCAGCAGCACTATGGCTCCGATCAGCGCGCTCATGCCTTGCCCGCCATTGCAATCGCGGTGGCCAGGTCAAGCTTGCCCTCATAGAGGGCGCGCCCGGTTATCACGCCCTCGATTCCCTCTTCGGCATGGATCGCGAGCATGCGGATATCGTCCAGCCCCTTGACCCCGCCGCTGGCGATCACCGGTATGTCCACGCTGCGCGCCAGTTCCACCGTGGCATCGACATTGCAGCCTTTCAGCAGACCGTCGCGGCCAATATCGGTGAACAGCAGGCTGGCGACGCCCGCATCCTCGAACCGGCGCGCAAGGTCGACCACGGGCACGTCCGACAGTTCAGCCCAACCCTCGGTCGCCACCATACCGTCGCGCGCATCGACGGCGACGACGATGCCGCCCTCCCATTCGCGCGCCATGTCTTTCACGAAGTCCGGATCTTTCAGAGCGGCGGAGCCCATGACCACGCGCGCCACGCCAAGATTGAACCATCCCTCCACCGCTGCCGCATCGCGAATGCCGCCGCCCAGCTGGACGTATCCGGGGAAGGCTGCGACAATGGCCTCCACCGCCTCGCGGTTTTCGGCGCGACCGGCAAAGCTGCCGTCCAGATCGACCACATGCAGGTGCTGCGCGCCCGCCTCGGCAAACAGCAGCGCCTGCGCCGCCGGGTTGTCGCCATAGACAGTGGCACGGGCCATATCGCCTTCGGCCAGGCGCACGACCTCGCCGCCCTTCAAATCGATGGCGGGAAATATGATCATGGGTTCTCGTCCGTCTGCCTGGCGGTGCGCGCACACATCATACCTTCCACTCCAGGAACCGGGAAAGCAGGTCGAGCCCGAACTTCTGGCTCTTTTCCGGGTGAAATTGCACGCCCACCACATTGTCGCGGGCCACCGCCGCCACCAACCCGCCGCCATGATCGGTCATCGCGGCGATGTCGTGGCCGTCTTCGAGCTGGAAGTGGTAGGAATGGAGGAAATAGGCCTCACCCTCCTCCAGCAGTTCGTGGTCACCATGATGCGGGGTCAGGCGCACGTCGTTCCAGCCCATATGCGGCACCTTGATGTCCGCATCGGTCCGCTCGATCAGCCGCACCTCGCCCGCGATCCAGCCAAGGCCGGGCGTCTCGCCGAATTCGAGGCCGCGCGTGGCGAGCAATTGCATGCCCACGCAAATGCCGAGGAAGGGGACGCCCTTCTTCAAGACACGCTCTTCCAGCGCCTCGACCATGCCGGGAATGGCGGTCAGACCCTCATAGCAGGCACGGAACGATCCGACGCCGGGCAGCACGATCCGCCGCGCTCCCAGCACAAGATCGGGGTCGGCGGTGACGGCAACATGCTCCGCCCCCGCAGCGCGCAGGGCATTGTGGACCGAGTGCAGGTTCCCCGCACCGTAATCTATCAGGGCAATCGCCTCAGCCATCTTGGCCTTCCACACGCCCATCCGGGCGCGCGGTCCTCGCCAGATGGGCAGGAAACCTGCCCCCGCGGAGTTTATCCTGTGCGGCTGCTGCAAGCAGCCAGCCGAAGGGGGCGGCCATTCGGCCTTGCGGCTGCGGTGCAGCCGGAAGACGATTTTCCGCTGAAGCGGTTACGGTGCCAGCCCGCTCCGCCTCCCGGCCACCCGAACAGGATAATGCCTTGGGAGGTCGGGAGGCGGAGCGGGCTGGTGCCGCAAGAAACGGGCGGATGCCCGATCCGCACCCGACAAAAGCCTTAGCCACCCAGCTGCCCCTTTGTGCTGGGCACCGCGCCGCCCTTGCGCGGGTCGAGCTCCACCGCCGCACGCATGGCGCGGGCAAAGCCCTTGTAAACCGCCTCGCACACATGGTGGTTGTTCTGCCCGTAGAGCAGCTGGATGTGCAGCGTGATGCCGGCGCTCTGGGCGACCGAGTGGAACCAGTGCTCGATCAGCTCGGTGTCCCACTCGCCCAGTTTTTCCTGCGTGAAGCGCACCTTCCAGACAAGGTAGGGCCGCCCCGATATGTCGAGCGATACTCGCGCCAGCGTCTCGTCCATCGGCGAATAGGCCGCGCCGTAGCGACCGATGCCGCCCTTGTCGCCCAGCGCCTGCTCGATCGCCTGGCCAAGCGCGATGGCGCTGTCCTCGGTCGTGTGGTGCTGGTCCACATGCAGATCGCCCACCACCTTCATGGTGACATCGATCAGCGAATGGCGGCTGAACTGTTCGACCATATGGTCGAGAAAGCCGATACCTGTGGACACGTCATAAGTGCCCGTCCCGTCGAGATTTACCTCGACCAGAATGGCGGTTTCCGCGGTTTTACGCTCTATACGGCCGGTACGCATGGCCCATGCCTATAGGCCGCGCGCGGCGTGGTGCAAGCGATCGCGAAAGGCACGCACATGGCGAGCGCCGGGGAAAGCTGGGCGATTGCGGCTTGACCCCAACGCAACTCATGCGCACCTGTCCCATATTATGAGCGACGATACGCCCGACAGCCTGATCCCCTATGACGAGATCGTGCAGGAAGCCCTGCGTGCGGTGGTTGGCCGCGTCCTTGGATCGGTGGAGGCGGCGGGCGGCATGCTGCCGGGCGAACATCATTTCTACATCACCTTCAAGACCACGGCGCCAGGCGTTTCGATCCCCCAGCATTTGCGCGAACGTTTTCCCGACGAGATGACGATCGTCCTGCAGAACAAATTCAGCGGGCTGAAAGTGGACGAGCGCGGCTTTACCGTGGTGCTCAGCTTCAACCAGATCCCCTCCACGCTGGACATTCCCTTTGCCGCGATCACCGCCTTCGTCGACCCGGCGGTGGATTTCGGTCTGCAGTTTCAGGCGGCGGCCAGCGATATCGAGCCGACCGATCACGAGGACGCAACCAATGACGCGCCCGATGACGACGGAAGCGGCGGCGATGGCGGGTCCAACGTCGTGACCGTCGATTTCGGGCGCAAGAAGTAACCTTGGGCGGCCGCTCGAAACTTCGAAGCACGATCTCGCGCGGCAAAGCGCTGATCGGCGGAGACAGCAGCAAAACGATCATGACGGCGCGCGTGGCACTGGGCAAGCCGCGCAAGACCACGCTGAACGTCCCCGGCCCCAGCCCCAATCCGGCCACCAATCTCCTGTTCGCCGACGTGGTGTTGCGCGGCGTTGCGATCCTTGCACGACGGGGGGCGGAACGCGCAATGCTTGGCGCCGAATACGATCGCAAGAAGGCGCACGAAGTCATGGCCGGCAAGACGCTGGGCTATTCCATCGCATCCTTCACCGTCGCCCGGCTCGCCACCCATTCTCTGCCCGGCCTCGGAATTGCCACCGGGCTGGTGCTGGGCAAGGCGCTGTTCGACCGCGCGGCAGCCCGCGGTGACGCCAGGACCATGCGCCAGCGGCAATTGCAGGACATGGCCGATAAAGTGGACGACGCGCCCCTGCCGTGACCGCCGGCCCTTGATTTTACAGCCCTGCTCGCGCCATGAGCCAGCATGTCCGATTCACTCGACCTTCCCCGCCGCGGCTTGATGTTCATCCTTTCCTCGCCTTCGGGCGCGGGCAAGACGACGATTGCGCGCAAATTGCTGGCCGCAGAGCCTGACACGCTCTCCATGTCGGTCTCGGTCACCACCCGCGCCAAGCGCGAGGGCGAGATCGAGGGCCAGGACTATTTCTTCACCGAGGCGGAGGAATTCGACGCCATGGTGGAAGAGGACGCCTTCCTAGAATGGGCCGAGGTGTTCGGAAACAAATACGGCACGCCGCGCGCGCATATCATGAGCGGATTGCAAGAAGGACGCGACTTTCTGTTCGATGTCGACTGGCAGGGCGCGCAGCAATTGTCGCAAAGGGCGGGCGATGATGTGGTCTCGGTTTTCCTGCTGCCACCCAGCATTGCCGAGCTCGATCGGCGCTTGCATGGCCGGGGAACCGACAGCGAGGAGATAATCGCCGGGCGCATGGCGCGCGCACTCGACGAGATAAGCCACTGGGACGCCTATAATTATGTCGTCATCAATGACGATATAGAGGCCTGCTTCACCAAGGTGCGCGACATCCTGCATTCAGAGCGCCTGCGCCGCCATCGGCAGACCGGGCTCATCGATTTTACCCGCACGCTGAAGGGCTAGGCCGCTTGGTCTAGAACCTGCCGCTCCAGCGCAGGGTCATTCCGGCATCTGCGGGCAGAGCCTCGTAATGGCCGGGATCGCGGCGATAGAACAGGCTCGCCCCGGCATTGCCGCCCATCAGCGATCCGCGCCAGCCCAGTTCCCCGATCAGCTCGCGACCGCGCGGGGCCAGCGAGAGCGTCTGGATGGCACTGCTCGCGCGCAGCGTCTGGTAATCGTATCCCGTCGGCAGGTCGAGGCGCAGCGCCCCACTCTCGACCCGCAAGGGCTGCGCGAGACGCAAGGCCAGCGCATCACCCTTTGCAAAGACGCCCTGCCGTTCCAGATCGAGCGACCAGGCGCGGCTGGATAGGCGCGAACCGGAGGCCACCAGCCCGCCCGAACGCGCCATGGTCCGCCCCTGGACCAGCGAACCGCCCAGCCGCCAGCCGGGTGCAAGATCGAACCCTGCCGAGACATCGAGGAACACGCTGTCCGCGCCATTGAGGCCGAATGCCTCGTTGAAACGCCCGCCCAGCAGCGTCGCGTCCTCGGCCATCCAGCGCAGGCCCACGGAGGCCTCCAACGGACCCTGACGGCGATCAAGGGCGATTGAGGTGGCCGACAGGCGCTCGTTCCGGCGCTGGTCACGCCATGCGGCGGGGGTGTTTGGATCGGCGACGAGCACCGCGCCGCTTTCCGCAGCCAGGGTGACGCCCCACCCCGCGATTTCGCGGCGCAAGGCCAACGAGGCATCGGGGCGCATGAACAGGCCCTGCGCGCTGTTGGCGTCAGGCGCGATGGCGAAGGCTGTGCGGTCATGCCCCTGCAATTGCGCCACCAGAGTGTCGCCGCTCTCGCCATAGGCGAAGCCCAACGCAGTACCCGGCGCGATTTCGAGCGCGACCCGTGCGGCAAGCACGCGCGCGGCCCTGGCATCCCCGGCGTCCAGTTCCAGCGCCCCGGTGCGCGGAACGCCCTGCCCGCGCGCATCGATGGAAAAGGCGAGCGTTGCCTTGTCGGCGCCCAGCGCGATATTGCGGCTGCGTGTCTCGACAGCGCCAGCCAGTCGGTTGCGGACCGGCGCACCGGCCATTCTGGCGCCCAGATCAACCTCAAATGCGCGGTCATAGCGATCTGTCACCAGTGCGGTAAGCGAAGCGCCTGTCATCGCATCGCCCATGGCAGGCGAGGCATTGCCGGTACTCGCCCCCAATGCCAGCGCGGTGGTGCTCCCGGCGAGCGAGGTCGTACCGACGGGCTGGAAAGCCGCCGCAAGGTCGAGGATCCCGTTCCCGTATATCGCATCCACGCCCGCCGCGCCTGCATCGCGCGCTGTCTCGAACAGGATCTCGGCAATCTCGGCCCCGCTCAGATTGGGGAAGGCCTGCGCCAGCAGCGCCGCAGCCCCCGCCACCTGCGGGGTGGAGAAGCTGGTGCCCGAAAACAGGTAGATAAAGCCCTCATCATCGACAAAGGGTTCGCTGCCTTCATAGATGCAGCAGATCACTTCGCCACGCGCCGCCAGATAGTCACCGGCATAAGTGCCTGCACGGTTGCTGAAATCTGAAATCGTATCGTTCTCGTCGACAGAGCCGACCACGATCACCCCGCCGCTGACCGCATCGGCAATCGCGGAGGGAAAACCGTTCAGTTGCGCGGCGCCGTCATTGCCCGCCGCAACGACGATCAGCACCCCCGCCGCAATGGCATCCGTAACGGCGGCACGCAGCTGACTGGCAATGCCGCCATCGCCCCCCAGCGACAGATTGATGACCTTCGCGCCGCTGGCCACCGCATGGTCAATCGAATTGGCGATGGCGCTGTCAGCAAAGCCGCAATCGTCCGCACTGTTGGGATCGTCGGCGGTGCAGCTTCCCGGAGTATCGGCGCGGATCGCCAGAACATCGGCGCCCCAGGCGATGCCCAGAACGCCCGAATTGTTGCGCGCGGCCGCCGCAACCAGCGCCACATTGGTGCCGTGATCGTCGCTCGTATCAAGCTGGCCCCGGCTGGAATAGATGTCTTTCGAGGCGGAAGAAAGGCGCCCTGCGAACTCGGCATTGTCCACGTCAATGCCGGTATCGACGATCGCAATGGTCACGCCCGTGCCCGAATAGCCTTTCGACCATGCTGACACCGCATTGTGCTGTTCTGGCCCGTCAGAGCGGCGATATTCGGCGGTGTCGAACTGCGCTGCCGGGGTGGAGGTGGCGGTCGGCGTCGGCGTGGGATTGCCGCTCGGATTCGGGCTTGAGTTCATCCCGCCGCCGGACCCGCCGCCCCCGCAGGCGGCCAGCAGCGCGACGGGCGCAAGCGCCCATGCGATCACGCTCGCGCGCTGAAAGCGGTCATTCTTCGGCGTGCAGGTCTGGCATGCAGACATAGTCGACCCTGTTCTCTGGACAGCCTTGATGACCACAGGATGGCTAATTTTTCCTGAACATGCACCTCGCGGATGCGACCTGCCGCAGCCAGAGTGCACTTGCCCGCATCCTTCGCACAAGCTAGCCGCGCGCCACGAGTTTCAAAATACGATGAAGAAGGCGAACAGCGCATGACCACCCAACTCCAGCAGTCAATCGAACAGGCCTGGGAGGCGCGCGCCGATGTGACCCCGGCAAACAGCGAAGTGCGCGCGGCGGTGGAGGCGGCGCTGGCGCTGATCGACAGCGGCGAGGCACGCGTGGCCCAGCCCGATGGCGCCAACGAATCTGGGGGCGGCTGGACGGTCAACCAATGGCTGAAAATGGCGGTGCTGCTGTCTTTCCGACTGAATGACAATGCGATCGTCGAGGGTGGCTCTGCCGGCGCCCCAGGCTTCGACAAGGTGCCGAGCAAGTTTGCAGGCTGGGACGAGAACCGTTTTCGTACCGCGGGTTTCCGCGTCGTGCCGGGCGCGGTCGCGCGGCAGGGCAGCTTCATCGGCAAGGGCGTGGTGCTGATGCCAAGTTTCGTCAATATCGGCGCCTATGTCGATGAAGGCACGATGGTCGATACCTGGGCCACGGTCGGCTCCTGCGCGCAAATCGGCAAGAACGTGCATATTTCGGGCGGCGCGGGGATCGGCGGCGTGCTGGAGCCGCTGCAGGCAGACCCGGTGATCATCGAGGACGGAGCCTTCATCGGCGCGCGTTCAGAAGTGGCAGAGGGCGTGCGCGTTGGCGAAGGCGCAGTCCTCTCTATGGGGGTTTACCTTGGCGCCTCGACCAAGATCGTCGACCGTGCCACGGGCGAGGTGCATATGGGCAAGGTGCCGCCGTTCTCGGTTGTGGTGCCCGGTTCCATGCCCGGCAAGCCGCTTCCCGACGGCACCATCGGCCCCAGCCTCTATTGTGCGGTGATCGTGAAGACCGTCGACGCACAGACCCGCGCGAAGACCGGCATCAATGAATTGCTGCGCGACTGAGGCGCAATTCACACCGCGATAACGCGGAACATTCGCCCGAACTGGCCGTATCACCCTTGGGTCACCAACAAGGTAAAAGGGATCTGGATATGCGACAGGAAGGCGAAGAAGCCCATTTTGAAACCGACGAGGCGCGCGGCGGCACGACCAAGCACGGCGTGCGCTGGGTGCTGGCGATCAGCCTGATCGCGGCCATCGTGCTGCTCACCCTTACATGGGTCACGGGCACGACCGTGAACGAGCCGGAAGAGACGGTGGGGGCGGTCAGCGCCGAGCAATCGGCCTCCGGCGTCCAGCCCGGTCAGTAAGGCGCGGGCCATGGCCGCCGTTGCGAGCAGCCGTGGCGAACGCTTCAATCCTGCGCTGAGGCAAACGGCGTTTCTATCGGCGGCTGGTCCGCTATGCTCACCGCATAGGCTTCTGCCGCGCGCATCACGCGCATCATGTTGCCGCTGGCAATCTTCTCCAGATCCTCCTGCGAATATCCGCGCCGCGCCAGTTCGATAAACAGCGCCGGATAGCCCGCGACGTCCTCCATTCCGACAGGCCCGGTCGGCATGCCGTCATAATCGGCACCAATGCCGATATAATCCATGCCCGCCACGTCACGAATGTGGTCGACATGGTCAGCCATGTCGGAGACCGTTGCCTCCACAAGGGGGAATTCAGCATCCCATGCGGCGAGCAGCGCCGAAACGCGATCGGGCTGTCCCAGATAGAGCGATCTGAGGCGCGCTTCCTCGGCGGCGCGGGCGGCGCTGCGCTGGCGCATCGGCTCGCTCAGATAGCCGGGCAGGCCCACCACCATCACGATGCCGCCATTATCCTTCAGTCGCGCCAGTACCGAATCGGGCACGTTGCGCGAATGACCATTGATCGCACGTGCGCCCGAATGGCTGAAGATCACCGGCGCCTTCGCCACGTCGAGAACGTCCATCATCGTTGCCTCGCTGACATGACTGAGGTCGACCAGCATGCCGATCCGGTTCATCTCGCGCACCAGATCCTCGCCGAACGGGGTCAGGCCGTCATGCTCCGGATCGTCGGTGGCGCTATCGGCCCAGGGCGTGTTGCTCGAATGGGTGAGCGTCATGTAGCGTGCACCCAGCACATACATCTGCCGCAGCACGCCGAGGCTCGAACCGATCGAGTGGCCACCCTCCATGCCCATGAGCGAGGCGATCTTGCCCTCAGCCATCGCTGCGGCGACCTGGTCGGCAGTCAGCGCCAGTGCCAGATCCTCAGGATATTGGGCGATCAGGCGTTTGGTGACATCGATCTGCTCGATCGTCTGCTGCACCGCCTCAGGCTCGGGCAGCGAAGCGGGAACATAAACCGACCAGAATTGCGCCCCGACATGACCTTCGGCCAGGCGCGGCAGGTCCGTGTGCATCGCCGAAGGCTCGCCATCCCCAATCGCGGGTTCGGCATTTGTATCCTCGAAATCGAAACCTTCCAGCACGTTGTCGCGCCGTAGCCGCAACTGGAAGGGCACGTCATTGTGCCCGTCCCAGACAGGCGCCGCGTCGAGCGCGGCCTCGGCCACTGCTTCGGGTGTCGATTGCGCCAACACGGGTGAGGCCACGATGGAACAGGCGAGGAGCAGGCTGAGCTTGTAGGCGTTTTTCATCGGTGGGACCCTGACGTTAGGGGGTAAAAGAGGCGCGCAGAGGGGGGCGCGGCGGTCATCAGAGTATGGCCGCTTGGCCCGCCAAGGCAAGGCCCTATGTTGCACATGCGAAGTGAGGTGGGAGGTTTGCATATGGTGGAAGAAGGAACGGACATGACATCGCCCCGCGCAGCCGACCTTATTGCGCTGCTCGACCTTGCCCGGCATCCCGAAGGCGGGTGGTTCCGCGAAACCTGGCGTGCGCCCGCAGGGCCTGGAAAACGGGGCGAAGGACACGCCAAAGAACGGGCGAGCGCGTCATTGATCCTTTTCCTGCTCGAAATGGGGCAGCGCTCCCACTGGCATTGCGTCGATGCTGCGGAAATCTGGCTGTGGCATTCGGGGAATGCGCTGCAGCTTTCGACCAGCACGCCCGAAAGCGGGACCGTGAATCATGCGCTGCTGGGGCCGGATCTGATGGCAGGGCAGTTCGCGCAGCATGTCATCGCGCCGGGCGTCTGGCAGGCGGCAGAGCCGCTGCGCGGAGCGTTCGATTATACGTTGGTGTCGTGCGTGGTATCGCCGGGCTTTGAGTTTTCCGGCTTCACGCTGGCCCCGCCCGGATGGCACCCCCTCGCCTGAGCGATAGGGGCGCCACCCGTTAGCGGGCCAGCCGCGCAATGATGCGCGATCAGCTCAGATGCTTGGAAACCGCAGCCGTCATCTTGAACATGGAGATCTGCGAGGTGCCGATAACCGCACCCAGCTTGGCGTCGGGGTTGATCTGGCGCTTGTCCTTGGAATCCTGAAGGTTGTTGGCCTTGATATATTCCCAGACTTTCGAGGTCACCTGGGCGCGGGTCATCGGCCCCTTGCCGATAACATTTTCCAGTGCTGGTGAAACCGTCACCGGCTTGGTGAGTGCGTTGTTCTTGGCAGCCATTTTCTATTTTCCTTTCCTACAAATCGTCATTCGAGAGCGCGGCCCTTGCTTACCCATGCTCAGCCCGCATCCTCACCCTCGTGTTCTTCCCAGTCGAAGTCTTCGCCTTCCTCCCTGGCGAAAGTTCCGGTCAGCATCGCCACGGCGAGGACATGTCCGTCCATGGCCGCGATCAGATCCTCACGGCTTGCCCCCGGCATCAGCGTCAGGGGCAGGTCGAGTGCGAAGAGCTGGAAAACATATTCGTGCGGTTCGTCGCCAGTGGGCGGATCGGGCAGCAGCCATTCGGAATTGCCGAAAGAGTTCTTGCCGACGCGCGGCGGCACCTCGCCTTCTAACAATTGGGCGCGCTGCGCAGGCAAGCCCCAGACCAGCCAGTGACAGAACGGGTCTTCTCCCGGTGCATCAGGGTCCTCGACAATCAGCGCAAGTTCGTGCGCGCCCGGTGGCGGCGCCGTCCATTCGAGCGGCGGAGCGACTGCGTCCTCTTCAGCGGCGGTGAAACAGGGATCGAGCTCGTCGCCGTCGCTGAAGGCGGCCGAACTGAGCGCAAAGCCGCCGCGCCCGACCATCCCTTCGGCCGCCAGCCCCACAACCGCGAGGCGGCCATGTTTCTCACCAGGGTCGGCAAGTGCATCCGCCAGCCAATCGGGCACGGGTTTGCCCATGAGATCCAACTCCATCCTGCCGCAGGCGCTGCTTTACGCCTGCATTCCGATACAATTTCGAGGGGCGATGTGCCGTGTGGCCGAGGGCATGGCAAGGGCACGGAGCGATTCATCTGCGGATGTTTGCCCCCAAATCGATGATTTCTTGCCCGAAAGTGCTGCACGTGCGGTCACCTGCCGCCCCTCCTCGGCACTCCGGGGCAGGTCGTCGTCACCCTGCGGCGATACCGGACAGGCCAACATGCGCCATTCAAGACGTCGATTCGTCCGGCAGATACGAGCAAGGCGTCCGGATCGTCCCGTCCGCCGGCAATTGTCAGGGCTGCGCCCCGGTATAAGGCTTCGCATCGGTCCAGCCGCAGCCTTCACGCACCTCGTTCCCCAGTCGCATGGTGACGGCATAGGGGAAGCTGCGGTCGCTCATCCCGTCCGAACAATCGGCAGGGGTCACGGTGATGTCCAAAGCCCTGCCCTCCAGCGTCCCGCTGATCGAATAGCCGCCGCGTCCGGCGAAGCGCTCCACCGCGCCGGTCACGCCCTCGGGCGTTTCAGGCGTGGAATAGGTCAGCGTGGCGCCAGCCACCTCGGCGCTCCAGAACGGCTCGGTGCCGGTCATATGGACGGTTTCGCCCGCGCCGATCCCGGCAAAGGGCTGGTTGTCGTCAGCCTCCCCGGGCAGCGCTGCGTCGGGGCCGGAGGAACACGCCCCAAGCGCCCACAGAGCGGCAAAGGCGAAGGCGAGGGGGAATGTCTTCATCGGGTCGGCCTGCGGTGATTGGCGGAAACCTGCTGTGGATAGGGGCTGGCGGCCCGTTTCGCCAGCCCTGGGTCGCCAGCCCTGGGTCGCCAGCCTTGCCACCGCAAAGCTCAAGCGCGCAACCAATGGCGGCGCGCGCATGATCGAGGTGAGCGCCGCGCTTGCTTCCAATCGCTGAAGCTTTGCGTCGAACGCGAATTTGCGCTTGACCCGCATGGCGTGGCGGGCTTCCCCCTTGGCCAGCTTCAAGCGACTGGAGCCTTCCCGATGAACAAGCCTGTGCGCGCTGCATTCGGCATTGCCGCTCTTGCCGTGCTCGGTGCCTGTGGACCGCAGGGCGGCACCCCGGCCGATGATGGCGAGCCGATGCTCGATATCGGGCAGATGCGCGCTGGCGATGCCGCCGTCCCCAAGACCGAATACCACGCCACGGCGCAGATCGAATGCTCGGTGGACGGGCAGCAGATTGACGGCGGCTGCATGGCAGGTGTTGTGCGCGGCTGGGGCGAGGACGGCAGCGGCCTGGTCGAGATTACCAGGCCTGACGGCTTCAAGCGCGCTATCTTCGTCGGGCCGGATGGAGAGCCCTTCGGGGCCGATACTGCCGAGGCTGAAGGCTCTGCTGACAGCGGTTTCGTCGTAACGCATGACGCGGACGGGGTGATGGTGCAACTGGGGCTGGAGCTGTACAGATGGCCCCATTCATTCGTGCTTGGAGAGTGGCCTTAGCTGCTACCTTAATTAGCTGCTACCTTAATTAGCTGCTACCTTAATTAGCTGCTGCCTTAATTTATGCCCGCTCTGTCCGCCCTTAATTTACCAATAGCGCCGCATATGTTAACCTTATAACTAATTCTTCGTAAATAAGAAATAAAAGTTAGACCACATTTAAACGTACGCTTATTATATTTCATTCGCAAATATTTTGCCGCATCGCTGAAAATAGTGACTGAGCTTTCTCTTGGTTAATTCAGTGAGAACAAGGAACTGGCGCCGCGCATCTCCAGGATCGGCTTCACGTTCGACCAATCCACGCTTCTCCAGAATTTTCGTATAACGAAGAGCCGTCGTCATAGGAACACAAGCACCCAAACAGGCATCGCTGATAGTTAGCTTCAAGCCCTGCTCCCTGGCAGATTCAAGGTCCAGAAGGATGTCCCAAGCGGGCTCACCAAAAATATCTTCTATGCCGAATATGCTCTCGCGCATGCGCCGCCTTGCATAGGCTCGCGTTGCCGGCGAATCGAGATGACCACCCTTTCGTTGCGGTTGATAATTTTCCAAGACTTGGGACTCCGGCTCTTCGCTAGAGTCAGACAAAATTGAACTATTAATTGCTTCCGACGAGAATCCAAACTCTTCCTCGAAGCGCTTGGACCATTCCAAAGTAAAATCTCTCAACTCTTGCAGTAATAGTACCATTCGGCCACGGCCGTCCCCGTTTAGGGTTTCATGACCATCATTCTCGCGACCCATCTCACGCCCTTCAGGTTAACTCAATTCCCAAACCATGCAGGTCATCGCAATAAATTCTCGAAAACCAGCTTCGTTAAAAAGGTTGAGCAGTGGGCACCCGTGGAACGACGTAGTCTGGTTCTAATTCTGAAAGTTGGAAATCGAAAACGCTAAGCAGAGTCCCGGCACCAAAGATTTCAGGATTGGCCCGCTACCCTTAGGGGATGCCGCCGGGGAATCAAGCAATGTCAGCGCTTCGCTGAGTCGAGCAGCAGCAAGATCCGCGCCAGCCTCGTCGAGAATAATCAAGGCCGCAGAGATATGCGTAATGGCGGCGTTTAGGCGTTTTTGACATGACCCCCTGATTTCCATCCAAGAATGATTAGAGTCCGGCCCTGAGAGAAGGACGGACGATGAAGCGATCACGATTTACAGAAGAGCAGATTATCGGGGTGCTGCGGGAAGCGGAGGCAGGC